>Ga0265293_10000335_pt1 | contig 113883 bp, 85 predicted proteins | sample Munlanlewell138R_FD_192505 | JGI IMG/M metagenome (GOLD analysis project Ga0265293, IMG submission 192505) | Leachate microbial communities from a municipal landfill in Southern Ontario, Canada - Leachate well 138R | ecosystem: Engineered > Solid waste > Landfill > Unclassified | place... | reverse complement strand
TGATGGGGTAAAGTCGTATGTTATTCCTGCTCCAACGTTAGTAATTGTTGCAATGCCGTCGCTTGTACAAGTTGGATCAATTACAGAGATAATTGGTGTGTCTGGAGCATTTGGATCGGTAAGTGTCACCACTTCTGTATTAGAAACACATCCGTTTAGAGTAACAAAGACATTATATGTTCCTTCGCTGTATCCTGTTAAAGTGATTGTTCCGCTTCCGTTGGATGTATTACTTGTGGTTGAACCGTTAACAGTTACCGAATAAGTTGTATTACCATTTAATCCAGATATAACAATTCCTCCGTTTACGCCCAAGCAAGTTGTTGGGTTATTTCCTACCACAGAAATATTTGGGAATGGATGGACAATTAGTGTTGTAGAAGAAGAAACTGCATTATCACAATCAGTTCCTGTGGACGAAACGACTGCTTGATATTGATAAGTTCCATCCACGGTAATGCCAGAAACTCCAAAGCCAGTTGCCGATGTTGAGTTTGTATAGATAGCACCTATTGGAGTTCCGTCTGTTACATTTACCCAATTCGTACCATCAAAATATTGCCATTGATAATTTAAAGACATTCCTCCTGTTGCAGAAACAGAAATAGTATTTGAAGATCCTCCTGGGCAAATCTCTCCCAAAGTTCCTGGTTGAGTTATAATTGATGGGTCGGGATAAACCATAACATTAAATGAAACACAAGTTGTTGTATTACAGTCGCCTTCTATTCTAACAAAGTAGTCGGTTAAAGTTGTTGGATTAACCACAACACTAGTTCCTGAGCCAACATGTGTGCCCCCGCAAGAACCGGAATACCACTCATAAGTTGCACCAGTTCCTAATGTCCCTCCATTGACTGTTAGTGTGGTGCTTCCACCAACGCAGATTTCATCGTTTCCTGTTATAGAAGCTGGGGGAGTTGACTCTGTTTTAATTGTTACAATTTCAGATACGCAATCTGTAAACCCACATTCCGCCACTTTTTTGGTAATATAGGTGGAAGTTCCTGTTGGATAATACTGACCTCCTGGAGGTATCACTAAATTCTGCCCCTCTCCAACCATTGGGTGTTTAGAGGCCACAATAAAATCGACCTCCATCTTAGATCCTAATGGCACGTCATGGACAGGATTATTTCCAATTTTATCAAAATAGTCTAACCTCAACCCTGTAATCGTTCCATTCCAATTGAAATGGTCTGTCATCTTAAAAGACACCACTCTCCACTCTCCTAATGCTATTGGAATATTGGGGGCTGAAACTCCTCCTGAAGAAATACCGTCAGGTAAAGAAAAAGGGTAATCTGGAGCAAGAGGGTCACTATTTGAATAGTGAGATGGCGAACACAGACCAGTACGTTTGGTAAACAGCATAGACATCCTAAAGAATGTTTCAGATGTGGCTAAATCAGTAACTCTATACCGAACGTTTATATATTCATAATCATCCGCATTGATTGTAGTATATGAGGGCAAAGGATACATCCAAACAAACGGGTCTGCTCCAACTGCAGTATTAATTGTTTCGACTTCTAAAATTCCGGTAGTACTCGTGTTGAAAGCCGTATTACTATGTTCATAATGGCATGAAGGATAATTATATTCGAAGGTTTCCCAATTTTCATAGAAGCCTTCAATATCGCAATCAATTGGGTCATCATTTGGGATCATGTACCAAATGTTGGCATCATGAGGTTGCTGATCAGGAATTAAATCTCCTCCAACAGAAGTTAAGTCAAGGTCTTCCGTTGGACAATATCCTCCAGGCCTTAAATTAGTAATACTAGTTGGTTCATTAAGGGCAGAAATAATATTTACTGTCGTTGAAGCGTTTGCGTTTGCTCCGCATTGATCTGTTACAGTTACATTATATGTGGTTGTTGTAGCCGGACTTACTGTTGTCGGGTTTGCGCTTCCGCCACCGTTATTCCACGAATAAGTGTAAGGAGGAACTCCATATAAAGGTGCAACATGTAAATCGACCTCTTGTCCTTGGCAAATCGTTTGATTAGAAGTAATACCTGCATCAGTTGCTGGTGGTATTTCGACTGTACCACCTTGGACGGTTATTGACCATGATTCTAACCTTTGGCAAGTGCTGTTGGTATAATCACAATTATCATATACGCCATTGACAGGGCAAAACGTTCTGTTTATATCAATGTAAAAAGTCATTGATTGATCAGAACAAGAAGGAGTAAAACACTGCACCAATTCTTGCGCCCCATTCCCTTCAAAAGGAAGTGTTGGCCCCCAATTGCCTGGAGAATCGCAACTTGGACATGTCCAAACCTCATTAGGGTCTGTGGGAGAACTACCTCCGCAGCTTGATCGAAGTCTTATTTGAAGCTCAGACATCCAGCAAGCTAACCCGTTATCATTACATACATCTGAAGTGGTATTCCACGATGCAGAAGCGGCCCAAGGCATTGAACCTCCAGGAAAAGTAAGCGTAATTGAGTTCGTACAAACATCTGGAGAAGGCAACGACCCCATAACCCCACCGCTAATGGGACCGACCGCAGTAAATAACGGATCTATAACTATCGGATACACTAAGTTAGAGTTATGTAGAAAATCAGAACCTAATGTGTAAATTAAGTCGTTTTTATTATTGGAATAATGAAAATAAAACAGTTTTCCACTTTCAGAGTTATCACTTACAGCAACTTGTCTTATTTCGGCATAAATTCTTTTATCGATACGATTTCTGATAATAATATAATCTCCCTTTTGATCGACTTCATCAAAATAAAGCTCTGAATCCATTTCATAACTATCTATAAATTTTAAAGATTTAAAATTGGTTTTACTATTTAAGATGAAATCTGATTTAATCCCTCCGTTTTTAAATATTATCCTCATATCAATTCCTGGGAAAACATCGGTGATGTAAGTTGCCTTGTTTCCTACTCTGATATTAGACCAATCAGGCTTAAAAACATGAACTTCATCATTGAAGTCTGTTGCCTCTAAAGTATAGTTATTAAAAGCAATTTCATTTTCACCAATTTGAACAGACGTTTGCTTTTTTGTAAGGTCTATTTTCGTAGGATATGACTGGTTTTTAGCCGAATAAATAGTTGCTGATTCTTTTTCTAAATAGGGTGATATTGCTCTCCAATGCCCGTTCTCTTGATAATTCAATGGTTGCGCTCCTTTTTGAATGTAAAATAAACGCGGATTATCCAAATCTATGTAATATCTTTCAAACTCATTTCGTTTAGACAAATCCTCTACCACATTTTTTTGAAAAGGCTTGTCGAAAGGAAGCACACCAAATTCTGGATGTTTTTGATATGATTGTTCGTTGTATGTTAATCCTTCTCTTTTTGTATATGTTGGACGTTCAGTATAATCAAAGTCAATGATTCCACTTCCAGCATCAAGAGCTTTTAGTCCATGATTAAATTTTTCTTTTGAAACTTTGCCATCTGAAGTTGTATTTACAGAGGATTGAGAAGTTATTTGCGAATATCCAAAATTGGATAAAAAAAAGGCAAAAGTGATTGCTAAAAGATTAATGTGAAATTTTAACAAAATGACTTCGGTTGTAATAGTAGTAATAATTATTTTCATAATAGTATATTAAGAGTATCTCAACATAAAATAGTGTTTATCACACAAATATATAGTATTTATTTTTAAATAAAAAGGAGTTTGTTAAAAATTATAACAAACTCCTTTTATCATAGACTCAAAAACTTGCAAAAAAGATGGGTGATGAGGATTTTTTCAATCGAAAAATTATCTGCCCGCTCGTTTTCTATCTGTTTCTTTTAATAATATCTTTCGTAATCTCAAATGATTAGGAGTTACTTCTACAAATTCATCTGCTTGGATATATTCCAAACTTTCTTCAAGCGACATTTTAATGGCTGGTGCAATTCTCACCTTATCGTCAGAGCCTGATGCTCTCATGTTGGTAAGCTTTTTGGTTTTGGTAATGTTAATGACCAAATCTCCTTGTCTTGTGTTTTCACCAATCACTTGTCCTTCGTAGATATCTTCACTTGGTTCGACAAAGAACTTGCCTCTTTCTTGGAGATTACTTAAAGAATATGGAATTGCCACACCTTTTTCCATAGATATCAAAGCTCCGTTTGTACGTCCAGGTATTTCTCCTTTATAAGGTTGAAATTCTATAAATCTATGATTCATAACAGCTTGACCAGCGGTTTGCGTCATTAGATAATTGCCTAATCCAATAATTCCACGAGAAGGAATGATAAAATCCACAATCATTCTGTCTCCTTTTGCAACCATGTTTTTCATCTCTCCTTTTCTTCGAGAAACGGCTTCAACAACTGTTCCAGAAAATTCTTCTGGTAAATCTACTGTTAGTTCTTCTATGGGCTCACATTTTTTACCGTCGATTTCTTTGATAATAACTTGTGGCTGTCCAACTTGAAGTTCGTATCCTTCTCTTCTCATGGTTTCGATAAGCACAGATAAGTGCATAACACCTCGACCATAGACAATCCATTGGTCGGCTCTTTCTGCTGATTCGACACGGAGAGCCAAGTTTTTTTCCAATTCTTTATCCAATCTTTCTTGGATATGTCTTGATGTTACAAATTTCCCATCTTTTCCAAAGAAAGGAGAGTCGTTGATTGAAAAAAGCATACTCATTGTAGGTTCATCAATTGTAATTTTTTCAAGTGGTTCAGGATTTTCGGCATCACACACAGAATCTCCAATTTCAAAGCCTTCAATTCCTGTAATTGCACAAATATCTCCCGGCTGAACTTCATCAACCTTTATTCTTTCTACTCCTTGGAAAACGAACGCCTCTTTGATTCGGTGTTTCTCTTGTGTTCCATCGTGTTTTACCAAAATAATTGGCATGTTTGGTTTGATAACGCCACGGTTTAAACGACCAATGGCGATACGACCAACATAAGAAGAGAAATCTAATGAAGTAATCAGCATTTGTGTATTTCCTTCTTCAACTTTTGTTGGCTCAAAATAGTCTAATATTTTATCCAACAGTGGATTAATTGAGTCGGTTGGTTTTTTCCAATCATCCGACATCCAACCCATTTTTGCAGAACCGAACATGGTAGCAAACTCTAATTGTTCTTCGTTTGCATCTAGTTCAAACATCAAGTCGAAGACTTTATCTTGAACTTCTTCAGGTGTACAATTTTCTTTATCAACTTTGTTTATCACAACCAGTGCATTCAATCCTAATTCCAATGCTTTTTGTAAAACAAATCTTGTTTGAGGCATTGGGCCTTCAAAGGCGTCAACGATAAGACAAACTCCGTCAGCCATATTTAAAACACGTTCCACTTCACCTCCAAAATCGGCGTGACCAGGAGTATCGATAATATTAATTTTTGTTCCTTTATAGATTACGGAAACATTTTTAGAAACAATTGTAATTCCCCTCTCTCTTTCCAAGTCATTATTATCCATCACAGGTCCTCCAGAATGAGGTACATTTTCACCTGCTTCAATCATTTTGTTTACAATAGTTGTTTTTCCATGGTCAACATGGGCAATCACTGCGATATTTCTTATTTCCATTTATTTATTTTACTTATAATAGTTGGTTTAACTCAATAACAATTTTGGGAATCCATCAAAATATTGGAATTACCTTTAAATTGATTGATAAATTTTTAAATAGTTGATACTACCTTCTTCTTTGAGCGTTTCCACGTCCTTGTCCTTTTCCCCTTCCTCTTCCTCGACTTCTATTTCCACCTCTAGAGCCTCGACCTTTGTCTTCGGTTTTTTCTACTGTCATTGGTTTTCCATCGAATTTATTTTCTTTCAATTCTCTCAGGATGGTATCCGTATGTCTTTTATCTACATTAAAGAATGAAAATGCGGGCATTACATCGATTCTTCCGATATCTTTTGAATCTATGCTTGTTGAGTCGCAAACCAATCTTAGCAAGGCACCTCTGTTGAGTCCGTCTTTTTCACCCAAAGAAACGAAAAATCTTTGTTGGTTTTCATCATCTCTTCGCCTTCTTCCTTTTTGGTTGCCTCTACCTTCTGATCTAACTGAAGATTTAGAGGGAGTTGCATTTAAGTCTCCCGCTTTCTTATAATAGTTTAGAAAACGATTAAATTCCGCTGATACGAATAGTTTTATAACTTCTTCTTTAGAAAGTTCAGCAAGGTCTTCATATATCTGCGGAAGGAATGGAGAAATTTCTTTTTCCTTTACTTCTGTTTCTCTAACTCTATCAATCAAAGCTCCAAGTTGTGAAGCACAAATAGCCTCAGCCGAAGGAATACCTCCATTGATGAATTCTCGACCAATTATTTTTTCAATTTGACGAATTTTTGAAACTTCTCTTGTATTGATAAGCACCAATGACTCTCCCTTGTTACCTGCACGGGCAGTTCTTCCACTACGATGCGTATAACTTTCGATTTCGTCTGGTAGCTTATAATTAATTACATGTGTAATTTCATCTACATCAATTCCCCGTGCTGCTACATCTGTAGCCACTAGCAATTGAATACTTCTATTACGGAAAAGGTTCATTACACGATCTCTTTGTGCTTGCGACAAATCACCGTGTAACGCTTCTGCATTGTATCCTTCTTTACCTAATTTCTCGGCAATTTCTTGGGTTTCTCTCCTTGTACGACAGAATATCAAACCAAAAATATCTGGGTTATAATCTATCAATCTTTTAAGTGCAAGATACCTGTCTTTTTCTTTGACACAGAAATAGATATGTTCAATGTTTTTGTTTGCTTCGTTTTTGTTTCCTATGCTTACTTCAAGCGGATTCTTCATGTAAGTATTTGCAATCTTTTCCACTTCTTTTGGCATCGTTGCAGAGAACAACCATGTGTTTTTTGTGCTTGGTGTTTTAGCGAGAATTGAATCCAAATCATCTTTGAATCCCATGTCTAGCATTTCGTCAGCTTCGTCAAAGACAACAACTTCTACTTCGTCTAAGTGAATTGCTTTGCGATTAATTAAATCGACCAAACGACCTGGTGTAGCCACGATAATAGATGCGCCATCTTTAATTTTTCGCATTTGTTTTCGGATGTCGGCACCGCCATAGACTGCTACAACTTTAATGTGTTTTTCGTACTTTGAATAGTTTTCAATGTCCCCAGTTATTTGAAGACATAACTCTCTAGTTGGACAGATAACCAGTCCAACAGGTTTATTGCTTGCCCCTGAAATACGGTTAATTAAAGGTAATCCAAAAGCGGCTGTTTTGCCCGTTCCCGTTTGGGCTAAACCCACCAAATCACACTCCTTTTGGAGTAAATGTGGGATTGCTTGTTCTTGAATGGGAGTGGGTTGTTCGAATCCTAATTCTGTAACAGCTTTTAATATTGGATTCCTTAACCCTAATTCTTTAAAGGTCATACATTTTTTTATAAAATAGGGTGCAAAGTTACGACATTCTTGTTACTTAAACGCATTTAGGCGGTTTTTTTTCAGAAAAACTCAGTTTTATTCTAAATAATTGTTATAAAAAAGCACTCATTATGCATTTATTATAAATAAGAAAGTCATCATTTTTCAAGTAATTCTTTTAAAATGAGAACTTTTTTCAAACTAAAAACCTTTTTTCTATAAAATTTTGATTTAAATTAAAGTAATAATACAATATTTCATTTTGAAAGGGTACAACAATTTTTATGATTCCTGTTTTTAACACAATTTATTATTCGTATCTTTATTATCTTGTAATTTTGTTGAAAATAAATTTAATCTGAGAAAATGAATCGTTTTTTAATTTTGAGTTTTTTTAGTGTCTTTTTTTTTATTCTTTCTTGTGAAAGTGAGGATGTTAAAGAAAGACCAATTATTGAAACCAAGAAACCTCTCCCTTTAATTCAACAGACTGGTGATGGAAGATATACAGAATGGTATCCAGGTCATAATCAAATTAAAATGCAAGGACGAATAAATCAAAACGGTGAGAGAACTGGGATTTGGAAGTATTATTCCGAACAAGGGGTAGAACTTTCAGTAACAGTTTACACAAATGGAGAGAAAGACGGGCATATTGTTGTAAAAAGGCCAACTGGTGTTTTGCATTATACTGGAGAGTATGTCATGGGAAAAGAAGTTGGAGAATGGAGGTTTTACAATGAACAAGGAGAACTAGTAGAAACAAAAATATACGAATAAATTGTCTAGAATTCCTGAACATATCGTAGATGAGGTAATGAACACTGCTCGTATCGAAGAAGTGATTCGTGAATATGTTCATTTGAAAAAGGCTGGTTCAAATTATAAGGGATTAAGCCCTTTTGTTGATGAAAAAACACCATCTTTTATGGTGAGTCCTGCCAAACAAATTTTCAAGGATTTCTCCTCAGGAAAGGGAGGTACAGTGGTTACTTTCTTAATGGAGATTGAACAATTTAGTTTTCCAGAAGCAGTTAAATGGCTGGCGAACCGCTATAACATTACACTTCCAGAAGAAAAGCCGTTGACACCAGAGGAAGTCTTGGAGCTGTCAGAAAGGGAAAGTCTTCAAATTGTTAATGATTTCGCTAAAGATTATTTTGTTGATACAATTAAAAACACAAAAGAAGGAAAAACGGTTGGCTATTCGTATTTTATAGAACGAGGGTTTACACCAGAGATTATTGAGAAATTTCAATTGGGTTATTGTCCAAGAGATGAGAAATCTTTAACGGAAACGGCGATTGCAAAGGGTTTTAAACAAGAATATTTAGAAACACTCGGCTTAACCAAAGTCAAAGATGGTCGAAGTTTTGATTTTTTTAGCGGCAGGGTTATTTTTCCAATTCATTCTGTTTCGGGAAAAGTATTAGGATTTGGAGCAAGAACACTTTCTACTCGTAAAGACATTGCGAAGTATTTTAATTCACCTGAAAGTATTCTTTATGACAAAAGTAGGGTTCTTTATGGGGTTCATTTTGCTAAACAAGAAATAGTAAAACAAGACAATTGTTATTTGGTCGAAGGCTACGCAGATGTTATTAGTCTTTCTCAATCTGGTATTGAAAACGTTGTTTCGAGTAGTGGAACAGCACTTACAAAAGGTCAAGTAAAACTAATAAAAAGATACACAAACAACATTACTATTCTTTATGATAGTGATGCTGCGGGAATTAAGGCGTCATTCCGCGGAATTGATTTGCTTTTGGAGGAAGGCATGAAGGTTAAAGTCTTGCTTTTTCCAGAGGGAGAAGACCCAGACTCTTATGCGAAAAAGGTTAGTTCTGATGTGCTTAAAAAGTATATTCATGAAAACCAGCAAGATTTTGTAGAGTTTAAAACAGGGATTTTATTACAAGGCACAAAAAATGACCCGATAAAACGTTCTGAGTTGATTAAAGAAATTGTCAATTCAATTGCTTTAATTCCGGATAACATTACGCGTTCTGTATATATCAAAGAAGTTTCCACACAGTTTGATATGGAAGAACAATTGCTTTTAAATGAACTTAACAAACTTCGCAGAAAGAGGCATGCTGATTTACAGAGGTTGACAAGGCCTCAAGAAATGGTTGACTTTACACTTCCTTCGGAAAAAGACATTCCGTCTCAGAAGGGGTTAGTAAGGTCGTATTATGAGCAAGAACGAGATTTGTTAAGAATACTTCTATTGTACGGAGATAGAGAAATCGAATTAAACCCTCATTTTAATGAAAAAATAGAGGAGAAAGGGGAACTGGTTACCATCAGTGTTTCGGAATTAATAGTTGGAGAAATCGAGCGCGATGGTTTATCTTTCGATAATCAATTGTTTCAGGATATTTATGAGGTTTATAGGGATTCTCTTAAAGAAGGGGAATTTTATGATCTTTCAAAGTACCTTAGAAATGAAAATCAAGAAATTGTTCAGTTGGTTACAGATATCTTAACTGTAAAATATGAATTAAGTCCTGAATGGCTGAATCGTTTTAAGATTGAAATTACTGAAGAAAAGCACAGATTATCTTTTGCTGTAAAGGAAGTTATTTATGCTTTTAAAAATTCAGTTGTAATGCAACGAATTGATGCACTTTTAGACAGGCTGAAAAATGAACCAAACCTTGCCATTGAGGAACAAGTTGAGTTGCAACGACAAATCATGAAATTAGAAAAGGTAAAAAGAGGATTTGCTGAGGCTTTGAATCGGAAAGTTCTGTAACTTCATTTCACTACGAAATAACACCTTCATCATCCTGAATATTGATTCTACGTCAAATTTAGATTGCTAATCAAATCGAAGTCTCCCACTAATCCATTCTTGACTTAATTCAGCACCAATTTTTTTGTAGAAGTCGATTGCTGGGTTATTCCAGTCCAAAACTTGCCAATCTAATCTTTTTGCGCCAATTGCTTTGGCTTCTTCGACCAAGACGTCAAACATAAGTCCTCCAATTCCATTGCGACGAAATTCTTCCTTGATATACATATCTTCTAAATATAAAGAACGACCTTTCCAGGTAGAATAAGAGATGTAATAAATAGCAATACCAATGATTTCTAAATTATTTTCATAAACAAAACAGCTACAGATTTTATCCTCAAATAAATCTATTGCCAACTGTTCTGGCGTATTGACCACTTCATTGAGAGCGTTTTCATATTCAGCTAATTCTTTGATTAGATTTATGATTTGGACTTCATCTCCAGGTTTTGCCCGTCTGATGTTTTTTCTATCGGCTATTAGATTTATTTCCATGATGCTAAAATAGATGAAAGCAGTTAAACTTTTATAAAGCGCCTAAGTTAAATCTCAGCCTGATTCCTGAGGAAATGTTACCCGTTACATAAGAAGTAGCAATGACAGGCGTGTTTAACATTTGGTCGTAATATAGTGAGACGGTTATGTTTTGTCCTATTAAATAGTCGATGCTTGAACGAATAGAAAGTACTTTTTGACCAGCGGTTGCTTGTGTTGTATTTTCAACTATTTTTCTAATAACAGTTAGGTTATCTCTGATTGATAAATCGAATCTAATGTTTAAGTCGGATGCTTTTAAAGGTTGCCCCCTAAATTTGATTGGTAGTTTAACATTCGAGAATTTATAACCCAATCCAATAACATACTCGCTACCTGTCATTTCAGTTACTTGGTTATTTGCCAGTGAAAGTGCTGCCGATCTTTCTCTTGTATATTCAAATTTTGTTATTAATCCGTTTCCTCCAACCTTCCATGTTGCATCGAATCCGATTAAAGGAGAGAATCGCTCTGAAATGGTTATATTTTGAATTTGTTGACTAGAAATAAAGTTGTTATTTATGTCTCTCGCTGTTGCGTGGCCAGCATCATCAAATTCTGCTTTTAGATTGGTTTCCATTCCTGCAACGGTAACGGTAGAAGAATATCCATGACGCAATGTAAAGTTCTGAACAACATTTTGTAATGCCTTCATTTTACTTAATCCATTGTAGGAAACGTTCCAATTCGGCAGTGGAATATCTCGTAAAGGAGAGATACTTTTTCTATTGGTTTTCTTACCCATGTATGTTGTAAGGAAAGATCCAACAACGACGTCTTGTTGACTTGCACCATAACCATCGTAATAACCTGTATCTAAACCTAAACTATTCGGGTTGGTGCTTCCTATGAATGCGGAAACTTCTGCTCTTCGGTCGAGCAATTGGTCAAATGAGCTAGAGCGATATTCATTGTCAATGCTTTCAAATGCAGAGCCAATTGAAATGGTTGAATATGTGACTGTTGTTCTTTTAAACTTGCTTTGGCTCTCAAAATCTTGAATATCGTCATTAAATCTATAAAACTCAGTTGAATTATCCGTAAAATTACGGTTCATAGTTAAATCAATTTTTAAATCTTTTATAGGTTCTAAACCGGCTTTAATATTGTAACTCTGAGAGTGAATTACTGTATGTTGTGTATTCAATCCACTTGTGTCAACGATATATCCTCTTCCAGCTGCATATTCTCCCATGCTAAATCCATTTTCTTGTCCAAACACATTGCGTTGCTGATTACCGATTGTAAACCCTCTAATTTTATCATCGGAAAACATTTTTCCATTTGTTCCGAAGAATTGAATTTCCTCGTTAAATCCTGGCAATAACATACCATCATTTTGCGTGTATGTACCAGAAACCGTTCTAACACTCATTAATACTCTGGCAAAGAAACCAGCTACAGGATGGAAGGGTTTTCCATATTTTTCTTGGTATTTGGCTTGTCTTTCTTCTTTATTTGCAAATCGTTCATTTTGTTTATCTAGCCGTGGTTCTTTTTTATCAAGTTTATTTTCAATTTTTAATAATTCTTTCTGATGTTGGATGAGTTCAGCACCTTCTAGCTTGTCAGCATCTACTTTATCTAAGGTTTCTTTTTTAGTATTTAATTCCTTTACCTTTTTTGCTAACCTTGTTTCCTTTTTGCCCCCAGTATTTCCTGTTGGTCTTCTATTTGCCCCCAGCGTTTGTCTTAGTGCTGATCTTCCTCCTCGTCCATCATCTAAAACAGATTTTAAGAACTCGGATTTTCTATATAATGTGGCAAGGTTAAGTTGAGCATTTGCATTAATTGATCTGCTATTTTGGATTGTATTTCCATAAGCTTCCATCCCTAAATTCGAGCGGTTCCATTCGTATGTACCGCTATACCTAACGTTTGAAGTAATAAAATCCAGAACAGGTATTTTATTGAAAGGGATGTTATAGGAAATGTTGTAGGCGTGATTATAACGCATTGCTTTTCCTAACGTGCTCAACTGCGAGGTAACTGAGTCTTGAAACTCTCTGTATAAGGTTGGATTTTCTCTTCTGTCAACCTGTCCTTCTGCTTCGTCGAATATAGAATTATTCATTGATCTGAAGTCAAGTTTTAAATTTCTTGTGATATCATATTGGAAGCCAAACTCTCTATTCCAAGTAAAGTTTTTCAGGTAAATTGGGTCAAATTCAAAATCTGTATTTGGTATATTATTACGGATTTGTCTTTCGTTGTAATCACGTTTCAGATTATTTCTAACATTTATATTTTTTGGACCCAAGAATAAGTTTGTTTCACGAATGATGTTCCACCATTTAGATTTTTTCATGAAATCAACATTTTTAAATGGTTCCCATGCTTTTGGTGAAGCGTTATAAACATAATCCAAACCTCCTTTCCAAATTTTTGTACGGTCGTAATTGACATTGAAATCTCGATGTAAATCTTCTGAATATCCAAAGTTTAAACTAAAGTTAGAAATATCCCAAGGTCTTGACTGTGAGCCTGGTTTCTTTTGTCGCCTTACATTTGTAAAGTTAAAAGATTGTCGTTCGTTAAAATTTTGCCCGTCTTTTCTTTTTTGTCTTCTTTCCGCAAGGTCATCATATTCCGTCAATTCAACATCTGGATTGTAAGGATCGTATTGAGGATTAATTACACCAACCGAATAAGTATAAAGAAAAGGGATATCAATTTTTGCCCTATCTCCAAGTAATTGTCCAGCTTGAACATTCGCTGATAAATCCAGATTGAGTCGAACATCTCTTTGTCTCTCAGACACACGACTATCAATACTTCCCCAACCGATTCCGCTATATGAACTTGCAACGTTTATATCTGCAAAATCTGCAATTTGTAATTTTGCATCTACGAGTGCTGCGGAACCTCCTTTGTTATCGAATTCAGTTAACCGCAATTCGTTTACCCAAACCTCAACACATTTATCTAGTCCATCATCTGGCTTCCATGGATTTTCAGAGTTTTTCGCAGGATTTCTAACCCCAATCATTATGGTTTTGACATCTTTCAGGTTAGGGTTACCTATTATTTTTATCATTCGTTTAGGACGTGGTTTCTCGTCAAAATCTGAAGACCCCATCTTATGTTCTATTTCTTTTGCATATTCAACATTGTATGTCAATGTAGAGCCAGGAGTTTCCATTTCTCTATTTCGTTCTTTCTTGAGTTGAATTAAATCATCAAACACAATCCTTAAGTTGTTTTCTTCAGGCCAAATATCAGTATCAGTAGAAGAACCCCAAGGTGTAACTTTTAATGGCACTTCATATTCGTAGTAGTTCTCTTTGAAATCGGTTCCTAATCGAATAAAAGCTGTAACATCATTATCGTAAAGTGGTTTTGTAGGGTCAATTTCTTCTGCATGGAGGAACATTTCTAGGTTTTTATACATGACCATATCCATGCCGATATTTTTTGTGGCAGCTCGTGCATCTCCATCCTGCAAGTCACATATTTCCAGTGTCATAGCTTGTTCATTTAGCTGTCTTTGATATTGTTGTGAAGGATCAATTTCTCGAATAATTCCCGGCGGAAGTTCGTAAGGGATTGGTTGTCTTTGGTCGTGCTCTTCCTTGTTAACGGCTCCAATATTAAAAGATGTTAATCCTGGATCAACTTGGATTCCATCTGTTGGTTGACCTAAATCTTCACGGAATTTTCTCCATTCGCTTCGAATAAACTCTAATTTGGCAAAACGCAATGTCGTTTGATTTTCAAAAGAGCGCAAGAACATTCTCATAAAACGGATAGAACGGAAATCTGTAATTCCGTTTACAGCCAAATCAGGATTTCGTACTGGAATTCTAAATTGATACCACTTGTATGCTTTATTATCTTTAGAATATTCTCGTGTATTGATGATATAGTTCTTACCAACTTGCAAATCTGATTTTCTTAAAGACACTTTGTATTGGAAATAAGCCTCGGTTTCACTCAAGTTATTGTCATTATTTATATCTTCTACGTCAGGCATGTTTGTAGCCTGTGTACTGTATCCTTCGGCGTTTATGTTTGCCGACATTTCTGGGGTAGGAGAGTTCCCTTCCATCCCATTCCAACGTTTATATCTATCGACAATTCCGCGTTGTTCTTGGTCATATCTATCGTCTCGATAATAATTGTAATTGTCGTTGGATACATCATTCAATAATCTGTCCTTCGCAGCTTGGGAAAGCGTTGTGTTATTTTCGATCCAACTTACGTAAGTAGGATAATTTTCTCTTTCTTTTTCATCGTTATATCCATCTATTCCGACATCTTGTGCTGCACGCTTAACAGGGTCGTTGTCAAAAGCATTTACTACAACTTGTTGTGTTGAAATTCTTGCCCAATTTGTCTGGTCTATGTTTTGTGTTGTGGTATAATCCGATGGAAGTCCACTTTCAAAACTTTTTCTTGAATCTGGTAGAATATCTTCAGATAAATTTCCCAAATTGAAATATAAATCTCCTCCAGAATGGTCGTTATTTGGGTCTTGGTCTTCATTGAACGGGTCTAAAATCCAAAATTGGATATATTCAATGTTGTTATTTTCAAAATCCGTTGTAGTTAACGAACGCATAATTCCACCCCACCTATCTTGAGGATTTATAAAATAACCATCAGCATCTACTGTGTTTGTAGTATCATAATTATACATTCCCCTTTCCTGCGGATAAAATGTTAAATCCATAGTAGGAAGATTCTTATTATCTCCTAAAGCCAAATCAGTACTTGGGAATAATTCTTGTTTGGTCACAAAAGCTGCATTCATATTCTCTTTTTGAGAAGGGTCTTCTTGAATGTGCTTTGGAGTTGCTGCACTATTTAAATGGAATGTAGAATAATCAATAATATACCAAGATAGATGAGATCGATTAAACCCTGTTCTTAAATCATTTTTAAGTGATGCTTCTGGGAATAAATCTGTTTGTCCTTGTGGAATGGAAGCCAATTTCCACGAAGTAAAGTTTTTTAGGTCGATGGTAGATTGACTCCCTTCAAAATCATCGACGTACGAAATACCTTCTTTTGTTATTGCTCTTGGAGAACCAGGGATGAGGTGTGCAAATTCAGCATTTAATGTTAAAGATGACATTGTTTTTGTTGAAATCGTTGGGATAAAGTTGATCAACTTTGTCAAGAATGGAAGGTCGGTTCTATATGAGAGGTTCATTCCAACGATGTTGTTTCGATAAGGTTCTTCACCAATATCAACTTTTTGTGTGATGGGTTTTTCAGTTTTCATCATCCATGTTGCTCCGATGTTGAAGTCGGGATTAAAACGATAATCGAGATGTGTACCGATAAGGGATTTATTTTGGAAGCCAAAAATGGAGTTGCTTTCTACTGATATTTTGATATCAGCGTTAGATTCTAAAACAGAGCTATTGAGTATTTTTACTCTTCCCAAGTTGTAATCAACAGTAAAATCCACTCCTTCTTGCAATCTGATACCACCAGCGGTTACAACAACTGCGCCTTCTGGAACGTTTAGGGCATTTAAAGGAATTTCATCACTTACGGAGGACTCATATTTTCCTACGAAATAGAACCTATTCTTCTTCGGGATTTGTTGTGCCGCAATTTTTGTAGAATCGTACAGTTCATGGAATACAACATTACTAGAGATATTGATTCCAATATTAGCATTATCCATTTCGTTTTGAATTGTTTGCCCGAACGGTTCGATTGTACTAAAATAGATTCGTCCATTTCTGGTGTTTATTGTTCCACCGTTTGTTGCTCTATTTCCGTCAAAAGTAATCGGCATAAAATCGAAAACTCCATCTTTTTGGGCACGATTATTTTGATTTAACCTGTCCATTCCAACAACATCAATCACTTGTCTGTCATCTAATCCAGGATAAGGAAGGAAGTTGACATTTAAACTGTTTTCGGGGTTGTTATATAAGATGTCTAATCTAAATCCTTCTTGACTTACTTGGTATGCGCCAATCGAATAAACGTTTTTCATCATTAAGTCCCACAATTTATTTTTAGGATTTGTGATGGTTGGTTTTAATAATTTCAAGAATAAAGCCTTTGTTCCATCAATTCCATCTGTTGAAAACTCTCCAACTTGATAAGTTCTTCCTGAATATGTATATTCATAAGCAACACCAAGCACCTCATCGTTGTTTAAAGGGATGTTTACCGAAATAAATCCAAGTTGAGCATTATAGGTAAACTCTTGTTCAGATAATTTTCTGGCATTTTCTAATTTTTCATAATCTACCGACTGTTTGAATGGTCCAGGCGATAAAAGCTCTGTCTCCAATGCCGAAACAGCGTTGTTAAAACCTCTAATTGTGGAGTTATTGATTAAGTAGTTGTACAAGCCGTTTGCATAGTTATCAGGAAGTTCGTTTGATGATGCGGAACCAGGATTGCCCGACCAATTTTCACTTTTTGCTTCCCCAAGATCGGTAAAAGCCAAGACGTTTCTTGTTTCTTCGACTTGGTTAGATTGGTTTGTTACCCAAACTTCAATTCGTGTAATATCGACCAATGAATTTATTATAGGAACGGTTTTCATTGCTTCGTCATAGTGTTCTCTGTGATAATAATTCAAGAAGTAATGGCGATTTGCCTCGTATTCATCGGCTTTTAGTTCAAAATCTTTAATTTGGGCACCGCCTTTGATGTTTATTTCGTTTTTCTGACCTCTCGAAGTTGAAGCAATTGCGTCTACGGTAAGACGACCAAATCTCATTTTTGTTTTAACTCCAAATAGTGTTTGAGAACCTTCTATCAAAGATGTTTCGAGTGGCATTTCTACATTTCCAGCTTCAATTTTTTGTATAATTTGGTCCTCATTTCCTGTCCATTCTAATTTTGTAACATTATCAAAATTAAAGGATGCTTGTGTGTTGTACGAAGCACCTAATTTTAATTTTGTTCCAATCTCTCCAACAATATTTAATTGAATGTTTTGGTCAAAGTCAAACATTGTCATTCTTCTGTCTTTTTCTGGGATTTGTGGATTATCATAACGCGATGAGTTCACCCCTAAAGAGATTTCAATACTTCCTTCTGGTCGTATGTTTATCTCATCTGATCCAAAAATATTAGCAAAAATTGGGTCATTAATTTTAATTGGCGGAATTAGTCCTTGTTCTTCTTTTGTTTGAGAATCAACCTTTTCTTTCCAATAGTCGCTCATTTGTTTTTCACGTTGATATTGCGTGTATTCCTCCAAAGTCATCATTGAACCTGGTCTATAATCTAAATCACCAATGGTTTCTTTAAAAATATATTTTCCAGTTACAGGGTCATAAACGATTGTTTTTTGAACGCTAGATGGATCGCCCAAATCAAAACTTTGTTTGTTGTTTTGTGTTGGGTCGTGAGGGTTGTTAATGGGATATCTTAGTTTGGTGGAATCTCCATTATTTTGTGCAGATGACACATTGTATATAAAAACAAATAAAATGGTCATCAGCAGACCATTTATGAGTTTCATATTTTTATGTTGTATCAGTTTCTTCACTTTTTCCTTTCGGATTTATAAAATTTTCAACGCATCTTTAATTAGCATCTCAACAGTGTCTTGCTCCTTCATTACTTTTTTAATAGCACTTTCTGCTTTTCTTCTGTCAAAACCTAAAGAAATCAAAGCAGTTAACGCATCAAATCGAAGTGTATTGTTTGATTGTGAAGAAATATTATCAGAAACTCCGAATTTTAACATTTTATCTTTCAATTCAACAATCATTCTTTCGGCTGTTTTTGTTCCAATTCCTTTCACACCTTTAAGGGTAATAACGTCTTCTGATGCTATTGCATTGGCAATTTCTGAAGAGTTTAAACCTGACAACATGATTATGGCAGTACTTGGCCCGATTCCTGATACAGATGTCAGTAAGTTAAACATTTCTCTTTCATCCTTTTCTTTGAAGCCATATAAGATTTGTGCATCTTCTCTCACTATGAATTGAGTGTATATCTTAACGGATTCAGTGTCAGGCATATTAGAGAATGTATTCAAAGATATCTTCACTTCATATCCAATTCCTCCACATTCTATTACCAATTCTGTTGGATTCTTTTCTATTAATTTTCCGTTTAGGTATGTTATCATAATTTATTTATTTTGCGCATCTACAACTGCAATTTTTACCATATTCACAATTTCTCTTACCGTAGAGCGCAACTGTAGAATATGTATAGATTTTTTAAGTCCAACTAAAACAGGACCAATCGTCTCTGAATCAGTCATTTCTTGTAACATTTTATAAGTAATGTTTCCAGCTGCTAAATTAGGGAAAATAAATGTATTTACGTGTTTATTTACTAAATCAGAGAAAGGGAACTGCTCTTTTAGTAGTTCGTTGTCTAGTGCAAAGTTAGCTTGTACCTCTCCATCTACTGTGAGTGTTGGGTATTTATCATGAATTATTCTAACTGCCTCTGTCATTTTGGTTGCGTCTTTTCCTTTGGATGAGCCAAAATTAGAGTACGAAAGTAATGCAATTCGAGGCGTAACATTGAACTTACGGATTGTACGTGCAATTTGATGGGTGATTTCTGCAATTTCTTCTGCCGTTGGATCTATATTAACAGTTGTATCTGCTAAAAATATTGGGCCACGTTTGGTAATAAGAATATACATTCCAGCGACAAGTTTTACGTCTTCTTGTGTCCCAATTGCCTGTAGTGCAGGTCGAAGCGAATTGATATAGTTTCTTGTTTGTCCTGTAATCATTGCATCTGCATCGCCCGACTTAACCATCATTGCACCAAAATAATTTCGTTCGCGCATAATTTTTGAGGCCTCATATTCAGTAAATCCTTTTCGTTTTCTAGCTTCAAAAAACTCTTTTGCATATCGTTTAAGTTGGTCTGATTCTTCTTCTGATTTTGGGTCATATATTTCAACATCATCGCCAAATTCGATGTTAAAATCTTCCATCATTTCATGGATTTTCTTTTTTCTTCCCAAAAGAATTGGTGTAATGATTCCTTCTTCGTAAGTGGTTTGTGCAGCTTTTAATATTCTATAATCATCAGCTTCTGCAAATACAACGCGTTTAGGATTTCTGATGGCTTTTTCGGTGATTGTTCGAATTAATTTATTATCTATTCCGAGCCTTTTCTTTAGCTCTTCCTCATAAGCGTCCCAGTCTTCAATTGGAAATTGTGCAACACCTGAGTCCATAGCTGCTTTTGCTACTGCAGGTGCCACATAATAGATTAATCTTTGGTCCAGAGGTTTAGGAATAAATTGCTCTCGTCCAAACACAATGCTTTTTTCACCGTATGCCTCGCTCACTTCATCGGGAACAGACTCTTTGGCTAATTTTGCAATAGCATATACGGCTGCTAATTTCATTTCTTCGTTTATTGTTGTTGCACGAACATCTAAAGCCCCTCTAAAAATAAAAGGAAATCCAAGAACATTGTTTACTTGATTTGGGTTATCAGAACGTCCAGTTGCCATAATCACATCATTTCGTGCCTCCATAGCGTCTTCATACGATATTTCTGGATTGGGATTTGCTAATGCAAAAACAATAGGGTCTTTCGCCATTGACTTTACCATTTGCTTGGTAACAAGTCCGCCCGTTGATAGTCCTACAAACACATCTGCACCTTTTAGCTCTGTTTTTAAGTCTGAAGTCTTCTTGTGTACGGCAAATTCTTTTTTCTGGTCGTTAATATCGTCTCTGTCTTTACTCAATAAGCCTTTGCTGTCAAACATGTAAATATTTTCTCTTCTTACACCCAGAGCCTTGTATAATTTTGCACAACCCATTGCCGATGCTCCAGCACCAGATATTACAAGTTTTATTTCATCTATTTTTTTGTTTGCTAATTCAAGCGCATTGAGTAATCCAGCAGCCGAAATAATGGCTGTGCCATGTTGATCGTCGTGCATAATTGGAATATCCAACTCATTTTTTAATCTTCTTTCAATTTCAAAAGCTTCAGGGGCTTTAATATCCTCAAGATTAATCCCTCCAAATGTTGGAGCAAGTGCTTTTACAGTTTGGATAAAAACTTCTGGATCATTAGCATCTAACTCAATATCAAAAACATCTATGTCGGCAAATATTTTAAAAAGAAGTGCTTTACCTTCCATTACAGGTTTGGATGCTTCAGGACCGATATTCCCAAGTCCTAAAACCGCCGTTCCGTTTGTAATCACACCAACGAGGTTTGATTTTATTGTATATTTATAAACATTTTGCTTGTCTTTAGCAATTTCTAAACATGGATCAGCCACGCCAGGAGAATATGCCAGACTTAAGTCGCGTTGTGTACTATAAGGTTTCGTTGGAATCACTTCAATTTTCCCAACTCTTCCCTGAGCGTGATAGTCTAATGCGTCTTGTTTTTTTATTTTCGCCATTTTTCTTATATTTATATCCACTTTTTCATTCAATAAAAACCAATTTAGATTTTAGATATTATTTGGTCTATATGAAGAGATAAAGCAAGGGGGTAAAGTTAATAAAAACATGGATATTTTATCTAAATTATGTGTAGAAAACGAAAAGTAGTTATTTTTTCTGGTGCAGGAATTAGTGCAGAATCGGGTCTGAATACTTTTAGAGACAGTGATGGTTTGTGGGAGAAATATAAAATTGAAGATGTAGCAACACCTGAAGCATGGTCTAAAAACCCTGAATTGGTAACTGCTTTTTACAATATGCGACGTAAACAATGTTATGAAGCAAAACCGAATTTGGCTCATTTTGCTATTCTCAGACTAGAAAACGTGTATGATGTTCATATCATTACACAAAATGTGGATGATTTACATGAACGTGCGGGTAGCAATAGAGTAATTCATTTGCATGGAGAGCTGAATAAGGTAAAAAGTTCTGGACCGAATGCAGAAAGACAATATTATTTCCAAAAGGATTGGGAGGTTAAAATGGGCGACTTATGTCCTGAAGGCTTTCAATTGCGACCACATGTTGTTTGGTTTGGAGAAGCTGTGCCGATGATAGATAATGCAATTGATACAATCCAAGATGCAGACATAGTTGTGGTTGTTGGGACATCTTTAAACGTTTATCCTGCCGCTGGAATTATTCATTATGCACCTTCTACAGCTTGCTTTTATTTGATTGACCCCAATCCTGTATCAGCACCCAAAAATTTTAAAGTCGTTAAGGAAGTAGCATCTGTTGGAATGCAGATAGTTGTTGAGGAGTTGATAGAAAGAAGAAATGTTAAGTCTATTTAGATTAAATCACTGACTACTGCTTAACCAATCTTTTCGTAATGCTTCTTTGTTGTTCTCCTACGTAGATGTTAACAAAGTAAACACCTCTTTTTAATTCGCTTATGTTTACTTTTGTGTTTTTTTCGTTCAGTAAAACTCTTTTTACCTCTTTTCCGAGAGCATCTATGAATACGGCAGTTGCATTACCTTTTGTATTACTATCTACAGTAATTACGTTAGTAGCTGGATTTGGGTAAACACTATAAACGAGTTCTTCTTGTTTTTCAATAGAGGCAGTAAAATTATTGTCAACATCAATGGTAATATCAGCAATTTGATTTTCATCAGCATCAAGGATAAAATATTTAACAACGGCGGTACCCGCTTCTTCTCCTGTGTTAACCTGAGGTTTAAAGTTTGTTGTATCTTCTGGTTGTAGGACAATAGGAGAGCTTGGGCAAATCCAGTAAGCTCCTTCTGTGTTAAAGCAATACCCTGGAAATCCACCTGCACTTTCGGCTTCACAGAATTGAATAAGGAAATTATTGTTTGAGATAGAAATTACTTCTCTACTATAATTAATTGTTATGGGTTGGTCACTGGTATTAGTCAAGTAGAAGATATCTCCTAACAATGGTTCATTTATTCCATTGCTATTAAAGTATGAGATTCCATTAGTTACATCTTCTTTAGCAGAATTGAGGATCTTTACTGTTCCTTGAGAGAAAGTAATGTTTGCTAAAAGAAAGCTAAATATAATAAAGTATAATTTTTTCATATCAAAAGTAATTTATATTCGAATATAGAAAATTTTGTGCCAACTTCAAAATATAAATGTATTACACTATAAAATTATCTTAATACATTTAGTTTTGTAACTTTTGTTTCTCCATTCACATTAATGTGACAAAGATAAACTCCGTTTGAAACGTGAGACAAATCAATTGTATAAACATTTGTTCCTGCATTAACCTTTTCTGTTGGTTTAGAATGTACCACTTCGCCAATCATATTATATACAACCAAAGAAATCTCAGATGGATTTTCTAATTTTAATTGAATATTTGCAACAGAATTAGTCGGATTAGGAAAAACAGATAATCCAAATGTATTTGCTTCCTCTGCTAATCCAGATGGAGAACTCAAGTCAATTTGTCCTGCATTGATAATTTCCCCAGTTGTCTTGTTAACGAACATACCAATTGCATGCATATTGTTTACGTTCCAATTAGATGACCTAGGGAAAGTATATGTATGCGTATATGACTCTCCATTATTTAATGTTGCGGGCAAAGAACCAGTTGCTCCATTCATGTTGTTTGCCCCAAGTGCTCTCGCTACGTGGTTGTAACCACCCAATAAAGCACTTTGATCAACTGGTGAAGCTAAATTCATCCAGTTAACGCCATTTATATCAATCAAATTTGCAAAATTATAGTACCCATTCACTTGCTTCCAAGCTCCGCCACTTCCTTTAACACTGTCTTCTGTTAGAACAACGGATAGTCCATAGCTTCCTGTTAAAATATCAGTAACCATATTTACACGAGCAGTTACTATGATTTCAGTAGCGGTAACTTCAATGTTTTCAAAATCTACTGAACAAGGAACAGCCATGTCTTTCCTCTGGTTTACTCCAACTTGAATATCGCCAGGGTCCATTCCGATTACACGATCGACTGCTGCGTAAGGATATCCTCCTGTAAACCCAGGAAGACTATTTGTGCCACTATTATAAGAACTAACAGCCATAGGGTCTGAATTATGAACAGCAATAGTGATTGCCATAGGTTCTTCTGCATGAACGTAATCCATTGCTACTGTTCCTCTTGGACACCATTGGCACCATGTTCCTGTTTTTTCTTCAGCAACAGCATATATTTCTATTTTAAACGATGTTCAAAGAAAATCTGAATACTTCAAGGCTTTAGGTTTTCAGTTGGGGCATAAAGCGGCGGGACTTCTTTATCCTAACTGGGTTTGGGTTGGTCGCTCTTACTATTCCAAAGGAAGTAAAAACATCAAGCGTGCAAAGCCTATGATTGCTAAAGGAAACTGGGATATTGCAGAAAAGCAATTGTTAATGGAAACTAATCCAAAAAACGAAAAAGTTCAACGGCGTATTCTTTATAATTTAGCCCTAGTAAAAGAAGGGCAAGGACAAATTACGGAAGCCATAGAGTTTGCTGAACAATCAGCTCTTTTAGGTGATAAAATGGCCAATGAATATTTGAAAATCTTACGAAGAAGGGAAGCTCAACTTGGTTTATAAATATATTGCTTTTAATTAAGATATATTGTTGCTTATAGATAAAAAAAGCAGATAAATTGACTCACTTTTTAGAAAAAATGATGTTAAATTAAATGACTTAGGTGTTTGGTTTCTTTTAGGTTTATCATCTTTATTCACCATTTTTTAGTGGTCGAATACTTTTAACGGATTTTATCATATAGTTTACGATTTTCTCTTCACATCCGTCATCGTCTGTTCTGAATATATAATTAATCCCATTGATGGTATGTTGAGCTGCCACATGGAAACTTTCATGATTTACACCAACCTTGTTATCATTGGATATACCTTTGAATTTAAGGGTTGTTTTGTACACGACAAAGTTTTCATCTTTTTCAAGATATTCAATGTTATAAATATCTAAATCATCAACATACGTTAGAAATTCTTCAAATGGTTCGTCTCCCCAATCTTCAATTTTTAGTCTAAAATTCGGGCCTGCTTCAATTAACCACTCATAACTATCGAGGTCGTGTTTAATTGTTGTACTTGTTGATGCGCCAATGCTTGCAGTTTCGTCTGGAATATACACCATTGCATCAATCTGATACGGTCTTAAACTGAGTGCCTCAAAATTATCAAGCCCAATTTCTTCGTCTGAATAGATTACTTTAATAGTTTTCGATTCATTGTCATTACAAGATATGAAAATCGAAGTTAAGAAAAATATTCCTATGATATAGAGTGATTTTTTCATTCTTAAAATAAGTTTATATGTCATAAATGTAGCAAAAGATAATGAATCTTAGTTTAAAATCAGATAAATTATTTTATTTGTTATTAAAATAACTCTATAAAAGGTGTTAAATGAACAAAAAAAATATTCTAATGTTATACGAGGGATGGCACAGTATAAAATAAAAGATTTAGAAATCCTTTCGGGCATTAAAGCGCATACCATCCGAATATGGGAAAAGCGATATGGGTTGTTGGAGCCTGAACGTTCTGAGACACAAATCAGATACTATACTGATGTTGATCTCCAGCGTTTAATGAATATATCTATTTTATATAAGAATGGGCATAAAATTTCAAAAATAGCCGAGTTATCGGAAGAAGAAATCTGCTCAATTATATCAAAAATCAAGGAAAATAATCATTGTTGTGACACCGATGTTTCATTGCTAATTGAGTCTGCAGTGGGAATGAAATGTCTGAGTTTTAATCAGATTTTAGAAGACATTATTGTTCGCAAAGGAACGGAGGAAGCTTTTAGAAGTTGTATCTTTGATTTTATTACAAAGATTGAGTCACTTTGGAGGGTGAAGAAAATCACCCATGCCCAAAAACATTTTGTTTACAACAGGCTTAGACAAAGATTAATTACAGAAATAGAATTATTGCCTGAAGTTCCTTCTGAAGAATTTGAAGTACTCCTTTTTACGCCAGAAGGTGAATATAACGAGTTGGATTTGTTGTATTTTTATTATCAGTTAAGGGGAAGAGGTAGAAACGCAGTTTATTTGGGTGTGAATTTACCAATCCATAAATTAGAAAATACGCTGGATGAATTTAAACCTTTAAAAATTGTAACTTCAATTAACGAAAATTTATCGGAGGTAGAATACAAAAAACATCTTGATGAATTAGAAAAAATATCTCAAATCCCCATTTATATCGGCGGAGGGATTGTAAATAAATATGGATTTCATAAACATAAAAACATCTATCCTTTTTCCGAATTGATTAAATAAAAACCATCGTTTTATCTCTTTTTTTAAGTCTTTAGATTAAAATCATACAAGAATCCATGTTCAAAATCTGCTATTATTGGAATCCTATTTTAATATTTATGACATAAACGCATCTATTTCAGTGTTTTATGATTTTTATTATGGTGATTTTTGAAATTTTAACAACCTTGGTTATTTGTTAAATCACTAAAAAGTTGGTATATTTGCATAAATGTTTGTTTAAGGAATAGACATTTAAAATATAAAAAGGTTAAACAAAATTCATTAGAAATTAAAATATAAAATATTATGTCAACACTCGAATTTAACAATACGCTGACATCCATGGAGTCTTATTTATTGGCGTTTGCGATGAGCTTTACGAAAAACATGGAAGATGCAAAAGATTTAACACAAGAAACGATGTTAAAAGCAATTCGCTACAAAGATTATTATAAACCAAAAACAAATTTTAAGGCTTGGGTTTTTACCATTATGAAGAATACTTTTATTAATCAGTATAGAAGGAAAGTACGCTCAAAAACAATTTTTGATAATTCTCAAGATTTATATTTATTAAACAATTCTGAAGATTATATGGGGACGCCTTTGAATATGATAAAGGATAAAGAGCTAAATGCAAAATTAGAAATGCTCGATGACGAATACCGAATTCCCTTCATGATGCATTTCGAGGGTTATAAATATAAAGAAATTGCGGACGAATTGGGAATCCCTTTAGGAACGGTTAAAAGTAGAATATTTATCGCTAGAAAGAAATTAATGGATGCTTTACCCGAGTATCAAAACTACGCAAGTTAATATGTTGCTTTAGCAGGGTTTCATATTTATGGTTAAAAAGAGGAACGAATTTTGTTCCTCTTTTTTATAGATAAGGCTTCTAAATTATGCTAAATCTATGTAACATTGTTATCTGGAAGTATTTAAAGATTGAGTTCTTGTAAACATTTGATTAAAAAGATGTTATTTTTAAATAAAAGTCGCTATTTTTGCGGTCGCTTTTACCACTTAATAATATAAAAAATATGTATTTTAAAACAATTTATGTAATTGCAGACAACCCTTTCGGGAAGCTCATTGCTGAATGGTCAGCGAACAATGGCATTGAGGTTATTTCTACCAAAAAAGACAATCATTTAGATGAAAAAATTGACGGTGTTGTTCATTTCCATACTGATCACGACTTTGTAAAGGAGGATGAAGAGATTCGGGAGTTTTTAATAAAAAATCATAAAATCGACCATAAAGTTGATTTGAATGGAACAAAAATCGCTACTTTGTCAAACTTTGAAATATGGGTTGCAAGGAATCGTCCAAAAAATATATTATTTTTGGGTGACAAAGAATTAGTAAAAAATGAAAGACTATTTAGTTTTTTAGAAGATATAGGATTTTTAGAGGAAGTAGGGAAGTAGCCGATTTCTGCTTTTTAAGTTAAAAGGCAAAACTCAAAATTTATGAGCAAAGTAAAAGCAAATGATAATGTAAAAGTACATTATACAGGAAAATTAACAAACGGGGAGGTATTTGACAGTTCAGAGGGTCGTGAACCATTAGCCTTCACCGTTGGTGCAGGACAAATGATTTCAGGTTTTGACAACGGAGTTGTTGGAATGGAATTAAACGAAAAAAAAGTAATTAACATCCCTGCGGCAGAGGCTTACGGCGAAGTAAGACAAGAATTAATTCAGGAGGTTCCAAAAGAACAATTACCTGCAGAAATTGATCCAGTAGTAGGAATGCCATTAACAGCAACTTTACCTGATGGGTCACCTATGCAATTGGTTGTTACTGAAGTAACAGATACTACAATTGTAGTTGATGGTAATCATCCATTGGCTGGAAAAGAATTAATCTTCGACGTAGAAATCGTTGAGATTAGTTAATCTTATATTTAAATGAAGTTATTCAAATTGGGTGTTCTTAAATGAAAAAGAGCACCCAATTTGTTTACAATCCTTAAATATAACACCAAATTTTGCATCTCATTTTCTATAATTATAAGATAAATTTTAGGAAATAATTACCGAACATCAATCTTCTACGCTTCTTATTTATAATAAACTTACGTTATAGATCAGAGAATACCAAATTTTATGTTCGTTTCAATCAAATTAACTTTTAATCGATGTTGAATGTGACTTAGCAGTAAAATATTTTACTTAACCCCTCCGCCCAATGCTTGATACAAATCTACGATACTTGTCATTTTTCTAACTTGAGAGCCAATTACCGATAAGCCAGCATTTAGAGCACTTTGTTGGGCGTTTAAAACTTCTAAATAACTGAAATTATTAAGACCACTTGCTAGTAAGGATTGAGAATCTTCTACGGACTGATTTAATAATTCTTCTTGCTCCAATTGAATTTCCATTTTCTCTTCAGCCGCTTGGTAATTGTACAGTGCATCGGAAACTTCTTTACTTGCTTGAATTAAAACACCACGATAATTTAACCGAGCTTGTTCTTGTTGTATTTGAGAAACTTCAAAGTTAGTTCGGATTTTTCGCTGGTTAAAAATTGGTGCTACAATTCCTCCAACAAGGTTCCCAACAATAGAATTGATACTAAACCAATTGTTAATATCTCTCGATTGAAGTCCACCACCAACACCAATGGTAAGCGTAGGGTAAAATTGTGCTCGGGCAACATTTACCATTTCAAAAGCCATTCTATAGTTGTATTCTGCCGATTGAACATCGGGGCGGTTGGCTAATAGTTGAATTGGAACGCCAGTTTTTAACGTAGAATCTATTACTTGTTCGTCTAATGTAGAACGTTCAATGTCGTGTGGTTCATCTCCCATTAGAATACAAATTGCATTTTCTATAAGGCGAATTTGATTATTAATATTAATCAACATCACCTGAGCTTCTAAATATTGTGCTTTTGTTTGTTGAACAGCTACTGAAGTGATTCCTTCAATACCAGATTGTTGCATGGCTTCAGTGGTTTCAAAACTAGTTCTTCTGAGTTCTAATGATTTTTCTAAGACTTCAACTTCTTTGTCTAATGCTAAAAGTTGATAATATGCTTTTGCAATTCCAGAAATAAGTTGTGTTTGAATTACCCTTTTTACTGCATGTGTTTGCATAAAAGAAGCATCAAAAGCACGTTTTTGACTTCTAATTTTTCCCCAGATATCTGCTTCCCAAGAAACATTGAGGGATAAATCAAAAAGATGAAATTGGTTAGAAACACCAAGCTGCAACATTTGTCCTTGAATTCCGTTTTCTGAAATCCTTGACAAACTGTAATTTGCTGCAGCATTTACAGTTGGATAAAACCCTGCTTTTCCTTGTTTTACGTACGCTTCTGCGACTTTAATTTGCTCCAAAGCGATAAGGTGGTCGATGTTGTTTGTCAATGCATGGTCAATATGATTTTGAAGAATTGGGTCTGTAAACATCTCTTTCCAAGATAATGTTGCAATCGTATTTGTATCTACGTCTTCTGAGTTTCTGTATTCCTCTGTTTGCACGATGTTGTCAGGACTAGCATACTCCTTAGCAACAAGGCAAGATTGTAATACAAATACTATTAAGCCAAATCCTAAAACTATTTTTAATTTTCTCATAGTTACTAATAAATATCTTTTTTCAAAAATTATTTAACTTCCTCAATTTGCTTCTTTTTAGAAGGGTCACCTGTCACCTTTTCTTGTAACCATTGGAAAACAATATATAAAGAAGGAATAATAAAAATTCCTAATAATGTACCAATTAACATTCCACTGATTGCCGTAGCTCCAATTGCTCTGTTTCCAACTGCACCAACTCCTTGTGCTAACGCCAATGGAGTTAAACCTAGAATAAATGCAAAAGAAGTCATTAAAATCGGTCGTAAACGTGCTTTTGCTCCATCAATCGCAGAGTCTAAAATGCTTTCTCCTTTTCGTCTTCTTTGGAGTGCAAATTCTACAATCAATATGGCGTTTTTAGCTAATAATCCGATAAGCATGACCATGGCAATTTGGAAATAGATTGTGTTCTCCATTCCCAAAATCATGGTTGTAAAATACGAACCAAAGATTCCCAAAGGGACTGATAAAAGTATCGAAAACGGCAACAAGTAACTCTCATATTGAGCTGCAAGAAGGAAGTAAACAAAGACAACAACCAATATAAACACAAGAACAATTTGTCCCGATGCATTTACCTCTTCACGTGTTAAACCTGAATAACCCAATGAATAATTACTAGGTAATTGGCTTGCTACTTCTTGAAGCGCATTGATAGCATCTCCAGAGCTGTATCCAGGAGCAGGCGCACCCGTAATTTTAGCTGAATTAAACATGTTGAATCGAGATAAGGAAGTTGGTCCATAATCACGCTCTAAATTTACAAACATACTCACAGGCGACATTTCACCAGTATTTGTTTTTACATACATCTTGTTCAGGTCGTCTTTGTCAACCCTATCTTCTGGAGGTGCTTGCAAATACACACGGTATTGTTTCCCAAAACGAGTAAAATCTGCCACATACATACTTCCGATATATCCTTGCATGGTACGGAAAATCGAGTTGATATTTACTCCGTATTCTTTTGCTAAAGGAACATCAATATCCATTCTATATTGTGGATAATCTGTACGGAAAGAACTTTGTGCATATAAAATTTCAGGGCGTTGATTTAACATACGAACAAATTCTCTTGAGTTCTGATATAAATCATCGGGAGAACCGCCAGCTCTGTCTAGTAAATTCGTTTCAAATCCGCCAGACATCCCATACCCGGGAATACTTGGTGGTGTAAAGAAAATAATTTCAGCTTCGGGAATTTCTGCTGCCATGGCAAATAATCTTTTGCGAATGGCATCAACAGTTAAATCAGGAGTTTTTCTATCCTCAAAATCGTCTAACTTAATGAATCCCATTCCGTAGTTTGCGCCACCACCATTAAGGAATCCCCAACCAGCATTGAAAGAAGCATCAAATACGCCATCAATGTCTTCAAGTCTTTTAATCAAATCCCGTATTACAGCATCCGTTCTATCCAAAGAAGCCGCCGCGGGTAATTCAATGTTTGCCATGATTATACCACGGTCTTCGTCTGGTACAAAGCCAGTTGAAATCCTTCCAGACGACCACCAAATTCCAACTCCAGCTAAGATAAGAACCAAAGGAGTAATCCATTTGTGTTTTGAAATAAATCTTAAAGAGCCACCGTATCGGTTTACCAAAACATTAAATGCTGTGTTGAATCCTGCGTGAAATCGATTTATAATATTTTTCTTTTTCCCGTTTTCATCTTTATGAGGCTTTAGGAAAACCACACATAATGCAGGGCTCAATGTTAATGCATTCAATGCAGAAATTAAGATGGCAATCATCAATGTCATACCAAATTGTTTGAAGAACACACCAGATGGTCCCCCAATAAAAGTTACGGGTAGAAACACTGCAGCCATGACTAAGGTAATCGATATGATTGCTCCAGTGATTTCATCCATAGCCTCATGCGTTCCTTTTCGAACATCCTGTTCTCCAGCGTCCAACTTGGCATGGACAGCCTCAACGACGACAATGGCATCATCGACGACAATTCCTATGGCAAGAACCAATGCAAACAAGGTCAACAGGTTAATTGAATAACCAAGGATATTTAAGAAAAAGAATGTTCCAATAATTGAAACAGGTACGGCGATAGCAGGAATTAGAGTAGATCGAAAATCTTGTAAGAAGATATAAACAACTAAAAACACTAAAATAAATGCTTCTATTAAGGTTACGACAACCTTGCTGATTGATGCATCGAGGAATTCATTGGTGCTAAATGGAATAAACAACTTCATTCCCTCAGGGAAATCTTTAGATAATCGCTCCAGGGTTTCGTTAATGCCGTTAATAACTTCTCGTGCATTAGAACCCTTGGTTTGGAAAACGGTCATTGACATACTTGGATATCCCATTGCATAAGAAGTAACTCCATAATTCTGTACTCCCAATTCGATATCAGCAATGTCTTTTAAACGCAAAAATTGTCCGTCGCCCATTGCCTTGACGATGATGTTTTCATATTCTTCAGACTCTTCTAATTTCCCAGAATAAATAATGGTATATTGAAAACTTTGTCCTGTATTCATTCCGAGTTCACCAGCAGCAGCTTCTTGACTTTGTTCGTTGATTGCTGCAGCAACATCTTCAGGTGTTAAACCATATTGATAAAGTTTATCAGGTTTAAGCCAAATACGCATTGCATAATTTCGAGAACTATATATTTGGACATTCCCAACTCCATATACACGTTGAATTTCTGGTGTTACGTTGATATTTAGATAATTGGTAATGAATTTGGATCCATAATCAGGATTGTCGCTATAAAAGTTTAGCGCCATCAACATGTCGGTTTGTTGCTTTTTGGTTGTTATACCTGATTGTGTAACCTCTTGAGGAAGCAAAGGATTGGCAAGGGCAACACGATTTTGAACGTTAACCGTTGCAATATCTGGGTCGTATCCAGGTTCAAAATAAACATTAATTGAACCATAACCATTGTTTGAGCTAGTAGAAGTCATATATGTCATTCCTTCCACTCCATTTATCTGTTCTTCAATAGGAATAATTGCACTTCTCATCACGGTAGATGCATTTGCTCCAGGATACATAAAGTTTACGGAAACTGTAGGTGGTGCAATATCTGGATATTGGGTAATTGGCAAGGTCATCATCCCAAGTACTCCTAATATCGTGATAATAATAGAAATAACGGTAGATAATACTGGGCGATCTATAAATCCTTTAAACATAATGTTGCTTTTTCAATTATTATTTTTCGTAAACTACTTTTTCTGGTTTTATGATGCTGTCAAATTCGTGAAGTACTGGTTCAATTCTTTCTCCAGATGAAAGTTGCCCAACCCCAGCTGCCACAATTTCCTCTCCTTCTTCAACACCTTCTGCTACGATGTAGAAATTTCTGATTTCATCTAAAATCTCAAAAGGTTTTGTTACAACAAAAGTACCAGAATCGGATTTTTGAACCTTCATCACATAAGTTTTATCTTGTTGTGAATAGGTAGAATTTTGTGGTACAACGATAACATCCTTATAAATTGAAGGAACTTGAATTTTTCCAGTGCTTCCGTTTGTTAAAAATCTACTTTCGTTATTAAAAACAGCACGAAAATCAATCGTCCCTGTTCTCCTGTCGATTTGAGAATTGATTGTCTGAATTTTACCCTTATTTGGATACGCATGACCGTTTGCCATGATTAAAGTAACTTCAGGTAAATTCTTGATTTTTTCCTCTCTTGTTTCCCCTTCTGATTCCATCAAAAAGTCTAAATATTCTTTCTCATTCATAGAAAAATAAGCATAAACTTCATTGATGTCGGAAACGGTTGTTAGTGGTTGTGGGTCGTTAGGACTCACAAGGTTCCCTTTTCGAATACGAATTTGACCAACATATCCATCTACAGGACTTTTCACAGTTGCATAGCCAATATTTGCCTGAATGGATTGATAAGTCGCTTTCGCTTGACTCAATCTTGCCTCTGCTGTTGCAAGTTGGTTTTCACTTACAATGTCCTTTTCTACTAATGGAATTAATTGATCTACTTGTACTTGTGCAGCATGGATGTTTGCTTGTGCAGCTACCGCTTCTTCGTTTAATGCAACAGTTTCTAACTTAAAAAGAACTTGTCCTTTATGAACGCGTTGACCTTCATCTACTAAGACATCCGTGATATATCCCGCTATTTTTGGTCGAGCTTCACTATTGATTACCCCTTCAATTCGTGCTGTATATGTTTTGTGTGTTGTAATATCACGTAAAGGCAATTGGATGGTATTCACTTTTTTTATTTGAGAACCTTTATTTTGATTTGCATTTTTACCTCCACAAGAAGAAAGTATTATGGTTAAACCAAGGGTGATTATAAGATATCTTTTCATTTTCAATTTATTTATTCTCGTATGTTTTAATAATCGCATTCATCTTTTCTAAATAAGTTTCAATATTTTCGTATTGATGCTTTAAGTAGTTGGTGTAAAGGTCTCTGAAATCAGCTCTTTTCTCAATCTCAATAGAACCCTTTTTATCACTAAACTCTTGTACTTTTTTAAAAATGTCAAGTTCAGCCATAATCATTTTCTGTGTTTTACGAAGATTTGACTCTAAGTAATTTTTACTTAACTTAAAATATCTTTTCCGCTCGCCTTCTTTTGTGAAAAATTCAATTTTTCCTAAATCTAATAAGCGATTGAGTGCAGTGGAAACTGAACTTTTGCTGGATTCAGAGTTTTCAACAATCTCATCAAATGTGTGGCCAGGCTTTGGACAAAGTAATAGAAAAGAATAGATTCGAGATTCCAATGGAGAAAGATGTAATGACTCCATAAAATGCTTGCTCAATTCGTTTTCTAATGCTTTTTGTGATAAAGACATTGTCTATATAAATTAATAAACTACAAAAATACTAAACTTAGTTCGGAAACAACCGAACCAAATAAATTTTTTTATGTTTTTTAACATAGATGTAACTGTATGTGTATGCATTGGTGGTATTGTGTTGACTTTCGCTATTATATATAGATTTTAGATGTGTTTTACATAAAATTTAGATAATATTTGAAAGTATTTTAATCAATATTGTATATTTGTTCACAATAATAAAGTGCTATAATGAAAGCTTTTGTAATGTCTTTTTGTTTTATTTTTTCTCTTTTAGAAGTATATTCTCAAGACTTACATGTGGTTTATGCTGTTGAAATCAAGTCTAACGAACCAACTTCATTATATTTAAGGCCAAGAATTGAAGTAGGTGTGATGAATTTTTATAAAAAAGAGAATCGAAGTAAAATTTCTATTGATTTTGCAGATGGTTTGTTAAGTAGTCATACTTTATATAATGATAGTTTAGGTTTTATAGTGACATGGACAGAAGGGGTTTTAGGCATGAAGTTTGCCACTAAGCACGCTGAAAAACAAAACTTTGAAGATAGCATTACAATTATTAAAGATAGTTCTGAAGTTAATGAGGCAGACCATGTTATTGCCAAGGCAGTTTTCACAGGAAAAGAAACATTTTTTTTAGATAGAAATTGCAGTGAATATGTTTTTGAATCTGAAGATGAGTATAGACAATACTGGGTAGATGAAAGCATTTCGATAAATCCTTTGTTGTTTGGTAATTACCTTACACAGAACATGGGTCAATTGCCACTTCAATTTACAATCAGAAGAAACGGAAACACAGCAATTTTTAAGGCTGTCCAACTTTTAGAAGTAGAAATTGATGATGCAGAATTTATCTTTAATAAAACAGATGAATATAAAGAAGTGTCTTTGGATGAATTGAAGGCACAAATAAATAATGAAAACAATAAATTAAAAAAGCAAGGAAATGAAAATTAAATCAATGTTTACACTTGTTGCTGCAATGATAACAACAAGCCTTTTTAGCCAAATTACAACTGGAAGTATTTCTTACGATGCATATCTTTCTTCAGACAATCCACAATTTAAACAAATGTTAGGACAAATGGAAGAAAGTAGTACCGTTGATATGTACTTTACGGATGGGAAACTTCGAACTGATATGGTAATTCCAAATTTTTCTACTACAAATACAATTGCTGTTAAAGAAGAGGAAAATGGACTCATGCTTATGGATAATTCTTTCTTAGGAAAAATTGCCATTGTAATTACATCTGAAGACAAAGAGAAACAGCAAGAACAATCAGATAAAGTAGATGTAAAACTGATTGATGGTGAGACAAAAAAAATTCTCGGATATGATTGTAAAAAAGCCATAATTTCTGTTGAAAATCAAGGGGAATTTGAATTGTGGTACACGGAGGAAATTGTTCCTGAAATCCGTGAAGGTCAGTTCTTATACGAAGAAATTAAAGGTTTACCATTAGAGATGACAACGAAAATGATGGGGATGGACATCAAACTTGAAGCGTATAGCTTTAAAGATAAATTGAGTAAAAAACAAAAAGAAAACCTTTTCAGTCTAGAAATTCCAAAAGGATACACCGTTAAAACGTTTGAAGATTTGAGAATGATGGGCGGAGGAAGATAAGAAGATAAATGGAAAAAAACCGACTACTCATATTTGCGACTCATAATGAAAATAAGGCAGAAGAAATCAGAGTGATTCTGCCCGATAATTATGAAATAAAAACGCTAAAAGATCTTGATTATTCTGAAGATATTCCCGAAACTCAATCAACGTTAGAAGGGAATGCACTACAAAAAGCAAGGTATGTTTATCAGCAATACGATGTCGATTGTTTTGCGGATGATACAGGATTAGAAATAGCTGCGTTAGATGGAGCTCCTGGCGTCCATAGCGCAAGGTATGCAGGAACAGAAAGAGATAGCGAAAAAAACATCGATTTGGTTCTGGAGAAATTGCAAAACAAAGACGATAGAACAGGGCAGTTTAGAACTGTAATTGCATTAATTATTGATGGGAAAGAATACCTATTCGAAGGAGTTGTAAAGGGCAAAATATCAACAGAAAGACATGGAGATTTTGGATTTGGATATGACTCGATTTTTTACCCCGAAAATGAAGCAAAAACTTTTGGGGAAATGACGTTAGAGGAGAAGAATAAGTTTAGCCATAGAAGTAGGGCAATAAAAAAAATGATAGACTTTTTGCAAATCTCTTGAGCAAATATAGATTTATTTAATTATATTTGTTAATTTAGCTTACTATTTTGAAATTTTTTAATGTTACATTGAAATTTTAAACAATATTAAAAATAGGTAATTACACCTTAAAACCTTATATATTATGAAAAATATATTATTAATTATTACAGTTCTGGTTTCAACCATTTTATATGGTCAAGACATCCAACGTCCTGCTGTGGTTAAAGCTGATGTTTCCTATGAAAGTGGGAAATATTTTGAGGCAGCAGAATTAACCGTCAAAGCGTATGATGCGATTCCTCCAAAAAGTGCAAAGGCATTAAAACAAAAATCGCAATTAGCATACAATGCAGGTTATTCTTTTGATAAAGCATTTAATTATGATAAAGCTATTGAATGGTATCAAAGGGCAATAGATTTAAAATACTATGAAGAAAATCCTTATGTTTATTTTCGTTTAGGAAATTTATATAAAATAAAAGGAGAGTACGATATAGCAAGAACCAATTACCAAGAGTTTTTGAACCTAAAACCAAGCGATAGTCAAGTAGAAAATGCTTTGGCTTCACTTGACCGTGCGGTAATGATGAAGGATAATCGTACAAGATATACAGTAAAAGCTGAAAGCAAAATCAATACTCAAGGTATGGAGATGGCGCCAGCAATTGCAAATCGTAAAGGTGATGCTATTGTATATGGCTCTACTAGAAATTCACCAGTCTCAACTGGAAAAGACCCAATCACAGGAGAAGGGTATTTTAGTATTTGGGAAGCTGGAAAAGATAAAAACGGAAATTGGACAGAACCAAAGCCTTTTGAGGCAGATAGTATTAATACTGAATTTAGTGAAGGAACACTTGTGTTTGATGGTAGATTTAGAAATGTGTTCTTTACAAGATGCCCTGTAATTAAAGGTGAAGTGCTTGGTTGTCAGATATGGAAAGCTGAAAAAAAGGGGAGAGCCTTTAGTATTCCAACAAGGGTGAATTTAGCACCACATGATAGTATTAGTGTTGGGCATCCACTTCCAAATGACGACGGAAGTGCTTTAATTTTCTCATCAGATTTACCAGGCGGGTTTGGTGGAAAAGACCTTTGGTACACAGAATATAATAGAAGAAGCGATACTTGGTCAGATCCTATTAATCTTGGACCAGAAATCAATACATCAGGAGATGAACTTTTTCCAACATATTCATTAGATGGTGACTTATTCTTTGCGTCTGACGGACATAGAGGTCTTGGAGGATTAGATATATATAAAGCAACCAAAACTGATGATCCTAAGAAATTTGAAAATCCAGTAAACTTAGGCACACCTCTTAACTCTGATGGAGATGACTATCACCTTACAGAAGTTACAAAAAGATCTGGATTTTTTACTTCTGATAGAAAGGGTTCTCAAGGAAGCAGAAATTTACCAGATATTTGGTCGTATGAATTGCCACCAAACATCTTCGACTTGAAAGTTATCATCACTGAAGTTGGTGGAACTGATAGAATTGAAGGAGTTACGGTTGAAGTTACTCCAGAAGGAGGAGAACCATTTTCACGTGTTACAAATGAAAATGGAGAGGTTTTCTGGGATAAAAAACCTGATGGAGATCGTTTTATCAATGAAGAAACCACATACTCTGTTAGGGTTCTACCATCAGAAGGATATCATCCAAATGATCAAGTTGAAATGTTTACAACTAAACAGTTAATGTATGACCAAAACTTCATTACTGAGATGAGCTTGTTGCCGAAAACGCCAATTGTACTTCCAGAGGTACGTTATGACTTAGGTTCTGCTCAATTACAAATCATAGAAGGTGAAATTAATTCAAAAGACTCACTAAATTATGTTTACGACTTATTGCAAGAGTATCCAGGAATGGTACTAAAACTTCTTTCTCACACTGACTCTCGTGGTTCTGCTAAATTAAATGAGAACTTGGCTCAAAGAAGAGCTCAATCATGTGTGGATTACTTAGTGAACGAAAAAGGAGTGGATCCAAATAGATTGATTGCCGAAGGAAAAGGTGAAAATCAACCTCGTATAGTTTTCTTACAGGATGATAAATATTATGCAAAAAGACCAAAAGGAACTTCTGAAGCAATTGAACTTACTGAAAGATATATTAATCAATTCAAAAGTTCAAATCCTGAATTGTTTGAACAATTACACCAATTTAACCGTCGTACAGAAGGTGAGGTGGTAAGAATGGATTATGTAGCTGAAGAAACTGAAACAGAATAAGACTTATAAAAATAAACAGCTAAAAAAACTCGGTGCTTTCTGCACCGAGTTTTTTTTTAATATCACTCACTATTTAAGTGAAACAATAATTATATGTAGTATCTAATTATCGGAATTCTTATAAATGGGATTAATTTTTTAACTCAATTCCCAATTCATCCAATTGCGTTTTATCAATCGGAGAGGGAGAATCAATCATCACGTCTCTACCTGCGTTGTTTTTAGGAAATGCAATGTAATCTCTTATGCTTCCAGAACCATCCATTGTTGCTACCAAACGGTCTAATCCAAAGGCTAATCCTCCGTGTGGTGGCGCTCCAAACTCAAAAGCATTCATCAAGAAACCAAATTGTTTTTGTGCATCTTCTTTATTGAACCCTAGTGTTTTAAACATTTTTTCTTGAAGTTCCTTGTCGTGAATTCGGATAGAACCTCCTCCTAATTCTACACCATTCATAGCTAAGTCGTATGCGTTTGCACGAACTTTACCAGGATTTGAATCTAATAGATGTAAATCTTCTTCCTTTGGCGAAGTAAACGGATGGTGCATTGCCTGAAATCTGTTTGTGTCTTCATCCCACTCTAATAACGGAAAATCAATGACCCAAATGGGTTTAAATTCTGCTGGATTACGAAGTCCTAATTCTGTCCCTAAATGGAGACGTAATTCATTCATCTGAATACGAACTTCGTCTGTCTTACCACTTAACAGAAGAATTAGATCCCCTTTTTCGGCCCCAGTACGTTTTGACCAAGCTCGCAAATCTTCTTCAGAGTAGAATTTATCAACGGAACTTTTCAATGAACCGTCATGATTAACTTTACAATAAACCATTCCTTTTGCACCAACTTGTGGTCGTTTTACCCAATCTGTAAGATTATCGATTTGTTTACGCGAATAATCTGAACAGCCTTTAGCAACAATTCCTAAAACCAATTCTGCTTCATCAAAAATCTTAAAACCTTTGTTTTGCGTTACAGAATTCATGTTGTTAAATTCCATTCCAAAGCGAGTATCTGGCTTGTCTGAGCCGTATCTTTCCATTGCCTCAGAATAAGTGATTCGAGGAAAAGCTTCGTTAAATTCAATACCTCGACAAGTCTTAAATAAGTGCTTAATCAAACCTTCAAACACATTTAAAACATCTTCTTGATTGACAAAAGACATTTCACAGTCGATTTGTGTAAACTCTGGCTGTCTATCCGCCCTTAAATCCTCATCTCTAAAACATTTCACAATTTGATAATATCGGTCAATCCCCGAAACCATTAGTAATTGTTTGAATGTTTGAGGAGATTGGGGTAAAGCGTAAAATTCACCTTGATTCATACGACTTGGAACTACAAAATCCCTTGCCCCTTCAGGTGTAGATTTGATTAAATAGGGTGTTTCTACATCCATAAAACCAACACTATCTAAGAACTTTCTTGTTTCTAAAGACACCTTGTTTCGTAACTTTAGTTTATTAAATATCGGTTTTCTTCTTAAATCTAAATAGCGATATTTCATTCTTAATTCATCTCCGCCATCTGTTTCATCTTCTATGGTAAATGGAGGAACTTTTGAAGCATTAAGAATTGTAAGGTCAGAAACCTTTATTTCAACTTCACCAGTAGGAATATTTTTGTTTTTGCTAGAACGCTCAATAACTTCTCCTTTAATCTGAATGACAAATTCACGACCTAATTTTCTAGCTTGTTGATTTAATTCATCGTTATCGTCACTATTAAAAACTAATTGTGTAATTCCATATCTGTCTCGTAAATCGATAAAGGTCATCCCCCCCATTTCACGAGTTCTTTGAATCCAACCACTTAACGTTACTTCCTTTTCTAAATCGGAAATACGTAATTCTCCACAATTGTGTGTTCTGTACATATTTTTCAAAATTATAGAATACAAAAATATAAAGAAGATTGAACAAAAGCACAAATATTAGAATCAATGCGACACGAAACCCGAATTTGTTGCCTTATTTCTTTGCTTATTATTTAAATTGCGTACTAAGAATATACTCCAAAAGGCATAAAATAATTACTCGTAAAAATTTGCTACCCCTGATTCTATTCCCCACTTTTCAAGATGAAGTATATACTAAAATTTATTATCCGTTATTTATGATTTAGTTTTTAATGTTAACTTTAGGTTCAATGTAAAGGAATCAAAGTTGAAAAAAAAGAGCCATTTTACTGGCTCTTTTTAAATGAATTGTCTATAGAGAACGAATGTATTATTTTTTTTCTATTTGTTTTAAATTAATTGTATTTGGTTTTCTTTGGTATTTTAATTCTGAACTTTTCATTTTCTGAGATGATTTTTTCGCTTCATGATGTTTTTTCAGTTTTTCTCTTTGCTCATCGGTTAAAACGTTCATCATTTCTTGGTGTTGTTCTTTTCTAATTTTAGAAAAACCTTCCTTTTTGTCTTCTTTTGAAATGGTCTCGTCTTTTTTCAATTTTTGGTATTTAGGAGCGTAAACCTTTTTAATCTCTTTCATCTTTTCTTTTTGAGAATCAGTGAGATTAACTTTCTCATCAATGCGTTCAATCATTGCACCGCGACGATGTTTGTGCTTTTGAGCATCTCCTTTGTAATAATGACCTTTTTTCCCTTTCATTGATTTGTGATATTCTCTTTGCTTTTTCATTTCAGCGAGTTGTTCTTCAGTGAGAATTTGTTTAAAATCTTCATGTTTTTGTTTACGTAAATCACTTAGGGCTTTTTTACGAATTTCATCATCAAGTTCTTCATTTTTCTTAAGGTCCATATATTTTTCTTTATATGAGTCGTTCAGAGATTCTATCTTACTTCTTTGTTCATCTGTAAGATTCGGAATTTTTTCTACATGATGATTTTTATTCCACTCTTTCTTTTCTGTGTGTACCTGTGCAATGATAAAATGTGATGCGCCGAACATCATCATTATACTTAGTGCAAATATTTTTGAATTTTTCATGCTTTTTATTTTAAAGTTCAGATGAATGAATTCAAAAGCCGTGCCAAACAAAATACAAAGTATTATAAAATGATAAAATTGTGGTTTTGCGGATGAAATGCAATAACTTTCACTTAAATACTTAACCCCGCTCTTTTGCAAATCTTTGTTACAGGCTGGCGTAATTTATAAAAACCTTATTTGCAAGTTCAGTTTGAAATAGAGTTGTCCGTCTTGCTCGTAAACTGTTCCAAAGCTGTGTCGTGTACTACTTGCTGTTTCCAACTTCGTATTTTCAAATAAATAATCTTCAAATTCGTTTCTGTTGTAAATATGGTAACACAAAATTTCTCCATCTTTTTTTACAACTAAATAGCCACCTGTTGCATCTAGTTCACCCGACCAAACTTTTGACGGCATCATTCCTAATGCAATGTCTGTCAAAAAGCGTTTGATTTTGTAGGTGTAAAATGGATGATTATTTTCAAAGTTGTAATCAAGCGGGTTTTTTGAAGAAATTTCGGAAACCAAGTCTGATGTTTTGGAATGATTGGAAGTAAAAAATAAAAGCAAAACTTCAGAAATAATTCTTGGTAAAGCACTATCAATTAAAACCAAATTATTTTCAAAAACTGAATTTTCAGGTTTGTTGAAAGTAAATTTTCCTTCAAGGTTTTGAATTTTTTCAATCCTATCCTTTATTTTACTTCTAGTGTTAATAGCATTGATCTCTTCAATTTGTTTTTCTGATAGATTTAAATTATTTATACTGTAAATAAAATTTGTAGTCTTACTTGCATTTAATAAAGTAGAAGCCCCTCCAAGCTGAGATTTTATACTAAAACCAAGTTCGGGATTTGTTCCTGTTCGTTGGTCATGAATAACAATTTTAATGTCACTTTTTACAGTTGATTTTGCCTTTAACGAATGACTGTTAAATGAATTTATGAATTGTTCGATTTCAGGAATTGAAAAAGTAGCAGTTGTTTTTTCTTTGAGTTTTGAAAGTAAAAAGTAAGCTTGTTTTTTGAATTCATTGATTGAGATTTTAATTTCTTCGTTGTTGTTTTTTACAATTACTAAATCGTTATCATAACTAAATTCAAATGTTCCATTTGATTCATCACGAAGTACCTTAATAATTGGAAAAATAAGATTTTCTATTTTGTTTAAGTTACTATCTCCAGCAAAAAGTTGTTTGTCTGCAATTATTTTTAGAAGTGTATAAATCTCACTCCATTCACCTTTATTTCCTGTTATCATTTGTTTTTAATTCCGATTCGTTTTAAAATTTCGTTTGCTGTTGCTTGGATTGCAGGAACGGCAACGGAGTTACCGAATTGTTTGTAAGCTGATGAGTCAGAAACGGGAATTATAAAACTATCTGGAAAACCTTGCAATCTTGCCCATTCTCTTGGGGTCATTTTTCTAATTCCTTGGCGATTTACTTTCCCTTTGATGTGTGTTGTAGGTGTAAAATCTGTAATTCGGTGGTCTAAAACTAAGTTTCTTTCTCTTCCCATTCCTCCTACTACAATAGCATTACTAATTCCATCATCGGGAATTATGGCATAACCAAATCCATTTCCTTTACTTTTATGTCTTTCTTTGTGGTTTTTTAATGTTTGTAGATATTGAGTTGAAAGATAATATTTTGTTGCGGGAACTTTTTCTTCTTTGACGTCAGCAAAAGTTACTTTTTTATTCAAAGGCTTTGGGTAGTTAAACTCATTTACACCTGTACTTGAGTGAAAACCTACTATATAAATTCTTTCTCTGTTTTGTGGAACTCCAAAGTCTTTAGCATTTACAATTTCCGGTTCGGGAACAAAATAGCCTAAATCGTTTCTCAAAACATTTAAAATTGTAGCCAAAGTTTTTCCTCCGTTGTGGTTTCTCAAACCTTTTACGTTTTCAAGAAAAACAGCCTTTGGTTGTTTTCTTTTGATGATTTCAGCAACGTCAAAAAACAGCGTTCCTCTTGTGTCTTCAAATCCTCCTCGCTTTCCTGCAATCGAAAATGCTTGACACGGAAAACCTGCACAAAGCACGTCAAAATTATCAGGAATGTATTGTTTTGTTTCTTTTTTGGTAATATCGCCAAATGGTGTTTCTCCAAAGTTTGCTTTATAAGTTCGTTTTGCATCCTTATCCCATTCGCTTGTAAATACACATTTTCCGCCTAAGTTTTGTAATGCCAAGCGAAAACCTCCAATTCCAGCAAATAGGTCTATAAACTTGAATTTTGGTTTGTCAATTGGAGGAAATGGTATTTCAAAAGTATCAAAAATCTCATATTGTAATGCTTCTTCAGCAACTTTGTTTGATATTTCGTGTTCTGGATATTTATGCTCTAAAATTTCTTTGGTAAATGCAATTGCACCAGCCTTATAGAACTTAGAGACTCCGTTTTTTGAATTATGTATATAATGAGTTAAAATTGCCTCTTGATTGTTCTCAGGTTTAATAAGCTTTGTTCTGAACTGTTTATTTCCAAACGTTTCTAGAGATATTTTCTCTTTAAAATCCATTTTCAAATCCTTTATTATACACGCTAATTTGCAACTCGCAAGATAAGGGATTTTTATGTTCTTTAAGCCACAAAATCGTCAATATATTTTTTGGACTAGCTTCTCAGCTTCTCTTGGGAGGGGCCTTTGCTTCAACAGAAATACCTGCACCAAGAATAAAAACTGTTTTTGTTTCTTTTGTTTTGTCATTTTTCACCCTTTTATTTTTAATCTTGTTTTGAATAGTTTACTACTGGGTGTTCGACCAACTTTTTGAGGAAATGTAAACTCGAAGATACAAATTTTATTTTAGAGTAAACGTTAAACACGAAGCATTTTGCTTGGCTGATGCGAGCCAAGTGTTAGCAGAATTTATGTTTTTATTAAATTACAAATCAATTGAACCATTAATTCTTTGTCTTCTGGGTTACTTTGTGCTACAAATAGCGCAAGTGCAGTAAGTGCATTATCATTAATCTTTCTTTCACCTGTGTTTTTTAGTAAATGTGAGTTCTTTTCTAAGAACCATACAAAGATAAAAGCACCTATTCTCTTATTTCCGTCTGTAAATGGATGGTTCTTGATTATGAAATAAAGTAGGTGTGCGGCTTGTTCTTCAATTGTCGGATATAAATATTGATTGTCAAAAGTCTGAAGGACAGACTTTAAAATGCCTTCAAAACTGTTGTCTTTTTGGTTTCCAAATAGATTTGTAGCCTCATTATGAGAGATTAGTTTATCTTTTAATTTCTCAATAGCGTAAATCGATCATCATATTTTATTTCATAAATAACTTCATTATTTAATGCGTCTGTTTCTAAACGATTACTATCGAATTGATTTAAGAGTATAAAGCTCTTTGTATAATCTGTTAGAATTTTAAGAATCCCTTTGGCTTCATCAATCTGATTTGTTTTTGAATCAATTTTCTCAACAATTTCTATTAGTTTGTTTAATTCTTTTAGTCGGTTTGTGTTGATTGAATAACCATCAATTAAATATTCTTTTAATCGCTGAATTGTATTTTTATTCTATTTGTAGCAAATAACTTTACATTAGACTGCTTATAATTAGTGTCAATGTTTAACACTTTCCATCCATCGATACAATCTGCTGTTGTGTCATAACACAGTAGTCAAAGGCTGATAGGTCAAGAAGTTTCTACAGGTTATGAACTTTTCATCCATCAACTCCAAGAAGAAAATAATTTTTTAAAAGAACAAAATCAATTACTTATTAATAAAATTGGAGATCAATAAAATGTCTGTTTATGTGTGTCGGTAACAACCAAAAAATTAATTGCTTAAATGTTTCTATTTTCAAATCACAACGGCTTGCAGGTGACTTTCTTATTAATTCACCTTCATGCCTTTAACAACTCTGTCTTTGTGTTGCTGTTTACTAAAGTCTTTTAATTTTACCATTAAGTATGCTGAAGAACTTCCTCGAACTGCAAAGTAAACAGCATTTCCGTAATCCAACTCGCCTCTCCCATTAACCCATTGAGCTTCTAGGTAAAGCCTCCCGTTTGAAATATTTGGTCTTTCTTTAAAAGAAAGAAATTTATTTTGTCCAACTTCAAACCTTACAAGAACGGACCCATCCTCTTCAACTCTTTCAAGAATTCCTTTTCTTCGGGCTGGGATAATAACCCTTTCCGATGTTGAAGTTTCAGATTTAACAACCTCTCCAGATTTTCCCGTTGTAACCATTTTACTCTGGTCTTCACTTCTCTCTAAGATGATTGTCTCAGATGTATAAAATTGAATTTTTTTCAATTTTTCTGGTGTTAAATCATATTCTGATCTTAGCTTTTCAGTATAAGGGATAGAGTTTGCACAACTTCCTAAGATAAATACTACAATAAGGGCTGTTAATATACGCATAATGAACTTTTTAAATGTTTTTACAAAAATAGCAACAAATTTTACGCCACAATAATAAACTTATTAATTCAAAAAATTATTTTGTTGTTTATAAAGATAGTTAATTTATAAAGCTAGTTAATTTATTAATAAATTGCAACCTCTAATGTCGCTTTGGTCAAATCTACCTAAAATTTTGAATCTTTTGTGATTAATACATCCTAAATCGTCAGTTGCAATGAATGAACAACTGTATATATTGGCTAAATCTATCACATTTACTCCTCCTGTTTTGCTTTCCGATAAATAGGACAGAGGGTCATTTACATCCCTGATTAATATTTTCATCCAATTCGGACAAGTAAAATACTCGCTTCCATCAGTATATCCTTGAGATAGCAATTCTGTCATCCCATATTCTGAATAGATTTTGTCCACTTGTAGGCCTTCTTTTAAGATTTCGTGTAATTCTTCTCGAACGATTTCTTTCCTTCGGCCTTTCATTCCGCCAGTTTCAATAATTTTTACGCCAGATAAATCCACATTCTTTTCTGCAAAATCTAACAATGTATATGTAACACCAAATAAAATAATTTCTCTTTTGGTTTCTTTTGCCTTAGAAAGAATCTCTACGAGTTTTTCTGAATCTGACAAATAAAATCCTGAAAGTGGATGGCTGGAGATTTGAATAAGGTAATTTACCATATAAACCAATGATGAATTACCTTGCTCTATATAATTAGGAAGCAATGCGAGGATTATTGAATCGGTAGGCTCTGCAATATGATTTCTAAAAGTTTTTACGAAAGATTTTTCATAAACCTTAGGGTTTGCGACATAATGTTGGCTTCTGGCTCCAACTGTGGTTCCAGAACTTTTAAAAACGAGTACGTCATCAGTTTTTACTTCGTCAGATAAAATTTGATGTGTTTTAAAGAATGAAATGGGTAGGAAAGGGATTTCTGAATAGTGTTTGGGAGAGTTCCTTCCAAGTGCGTCGCAAAACTTCTTATAAACACGCAAATGCTCATATTGATACTTGAAAATTGTAAGCGTCAGGTTATTAAATTCTTCATCGTTTTTGATGTCAAATATACTGTCTGGAACTAGATGCATTTGTTTTTACTCTTTGCTTATATGAAGTAACAAAGTTAAAGAATTTTGGATTATAAAAACATATAAAAAAAGGATAAGGGTTTGGGACAGGCGTCCCAAACTCTTATCACACTAATCAACCTAACCTACTACTACTTCAACAAATATAATGAACTTAATTTGTTATAACCAAATTAAACTACTAAAAAAAAACGATTAAAAATTGAAGAATCTGTTTGTCGGTAATATTTCGCTGTTTGTCGTGAGAAACATCAAAATCGTGGAAAAAAAGCAAAACAAAAAAAATGTTAAAATTTTTACTTTTATAATCTGTGAATCACATTTTGGTTTTGATTCAGATTATTTTCTATAAATTGATTTAATAATTTCGCTACTTCTTCAGGAGTTCTTAATTGGTTGTTTTTTTTCAAATCAACAAAGTGTTGCAATTGTGAGAATTTATCTTGATTGCTTGCTCTGATTTGTTTCTGCATGGGTGTATCTACAACACCAGGTGCGATGTTAAAAACCCTTGTTTTTCCACCCAATTCTTTAATTTCTTCTACTAAACTTGTTGCAAAAGAATCGATTGCTGCTTTTGATGCGGCGTAAGCACTCCAAGATGGCATCGGACGTTGTGCTGCGCCTGAGGTGATGTTGATAATTAAATCGACGTTGCTAAAACCAAACGTGTCTATTATATAGCTACACAAATACTGAACAGCAACAATATTTATATTTGCAACATCTTTATAATGGTCTAATGATAGATAAAAAGACCGATTGATTTCTCCCAATATCCCAGCATTATTAATTAATCTTATTGGATAATCTTCAGATTTTATTAATGGTTTTAATGAAAGCAACTTTAGTTGATTATAATCAGAAAGGTCACATTTCAAAAAAATAAAATTAGAATGTTCAATGGTATTTGTTCTTGCAATGCCGATAACTTTGTTGCCTTTTTCAAGGTAAAATTTGGCAATTTCATAACCGATTCCTGATGACGTTCCTGTAATTATATAAACCAATATCTATGAATTATTTATTTCAATAAATCGTTGAACATTTTTTTCTGTTCCAAAAAGTACCAGCGTGTCTCTCGACTCAATTACAGTATCTCCTTTTGGAACACCAATCACGTGCTGTTCTACTTCATACTGACCTTTTTTCTTAACATCATACTCCCGTCGCATCGTGATGAGTGTGAGTTGATATTTGTTAACAAAATCAATTTCTGAAATCTTTTTACTTAAAACACCTTTTGGCGGTTTTATTTCCGCGACTTCAAATTCGTCAGATAATTGCAGATAAGATAGAATTGAAGGATTTAGGAGTTTTTCACGAATTAAAAAACCGACTTCATCTTCAGGGGCGAGGATTTCTTTGATTCCAATCTTTTCAAGAATCAATCGTTGATCGGCTCCATTTGCTCTGGCAATAATTCTTTTTACGCCAATATCAATTAGATGAACAGCTGTCAATACTGTAGCTTCAAAGTTTTCACCAATGGCAACAACAGCTGCGTCTAAATCCTCAAGTTTTTGAGAAGAAAGTGCTTTAAAATCGGCACTATTCAACGTTATAGCAAAAGCGACATCATCTTTGATGGCCTCAATCTTCTCTTCATCGATGTCAAAAGCAAATACTTGAGCTCCTTTTTCAGCTAGTCTTCTGGCTATACTTTGCCCATATTTTCCGACGCCGATTACTGCGAATTTATTTTCCCTTGGCATATAATTTATTTATGCAAGTGCTTGCTTCAAATCTTCAATTAAATCCTCTGCATCTTCAACCCCAACGCTTAAACGAACCAGAGAATCTACGATACCCGCTGCATGTCTTTCCGCTTCTGGAATCGCAGCGTGTGTCATGGTTGTTGGGTGACAAGTTAAAGACTCAACTCCACCCAATGATTCAGCAATGGTAAACACTTTAAATTTTTCCATAATTCTATGTGCTTCTTTCATGTCGTCACCTTTTAAAGAGAAAGAAACCATTCCTCCAAAACCTCTCATTTGTTTTTTTGCAATATTATGGTTTGGATGACCTTCAAATCCAGGCCAAAAAACTTTATCAACTTTCGGATGACCTTTTAGGAAATGAGCTACTTTTTCACCGTTTTCACAATGTCTTTGTATTCTTAAATGAAGTGTTTTGATTCCACGTAACACTAAAAATGAATCCATTGGACCACAAACAGCTCCCGAACTATTTTGAATTCGGTAAATTTCATTAGCAATTTCTTCGTTGTTTGTAGCTGTTGCTCCCATCACAACATCAGAGTGACCGCCTAAATATTTAGTTGCTGAATGTAAAATAATGTCTGCGCCTAAATCAATAGGACTTTGTAAATAAGGCGACGCAAAAGTATTGTCAACAACAAGTAAAATATTAGATTTTTTAGCAATTTGCGCAACACTCTCGATATCGACAATGTTCAATAATGGATTTGTGGGTGTTTCTACCCAAATCATTTTTGTGTTTTCGTTTATCCGATTTTCTAATACAGATAAGTCGTTCATATTTATAAAATGAAACTTGATGCCATATTTCTCAAAAATTGTTCTAAAAATTCGGTATGTGCCACCATATAAATCTCCCGTAGCAATTAATTCATCGCCTGGATTTAATATTTTTAAAATAGCATCTGTTGCTGCCAGACCACTTCCAAAACAAGCACCATATTTTGCGTTTTCTAACGCAGCGATAGAATTTTCTAAAGCGTGTCTGGTTGGATTTAGTGTTCTTGAATACTCGTAACCTTTATGGACACCTACCTTTTCTTGTACATAAGTACTTGTCTGGTAAATGGGAGTCATAATTGCTCCAGTTGCTGGATCCGCTTCTACACCAGCGTGGATTGCTTTTGTTCCGAATTTGAGTTTTTTTTCTATCATTATATTTTAGTTCATTTATACTTCTACTGAATATACACAAATGTATATAAAATGTTTTAGAATAATGAGAAAAGTTGATAAAGTCCTGTTAAAATCTTTTATAAACTTTACCAATCCTCATTTGTTACTCCGAGAATAATTATCTTTGTAACCGAAAATAAGAGAAATGATTAAAACTGATATAATTATAATAGGTGCTGGCCCTGTAGGTTTGTTTACGGTTTTTGAAGCAGGATTGTTAAAATTAAGGTGTCACCTGATTGATTCTTTACCCCAAACGGGCGGACAATTAACTGAAATTTACCCTAAAAAACCAATTTATGATATTCCAGGTTATCCATCTATCCTTGCAGGTGAATTAACAGACAATCTGATGAAACAAATTGAAATATTCAAGCCAGGATTTACACTTGGTGAAGTGGCAACATCTGTTGAAAAAGTAGCGGAAGACCGTTTTGTTGTTACAACAAATAAAGGGACTGTTCATGAAGCTCCAATAGTGATGATTGCTGGCGGGTTGGGGGTTTTTGAACCACGAAAACCACCCATTGAGGAACTTGAGAATTATGAAGACAAAGGTGTTGAGTACATCATTAAAGACCCTGAGTATTATCGAGGAAAAGACTGTGTGATTTCTGGGGGTGGAGACTCTGCGCTTGATTGGGCGATTTACTTTGTAGAAAAAAATATTGTAAAAAGTATGTCGTTGGTGCATCGTAGAAGTTCTTTTAGGGGGCATTTAGATTCTGTGCAAAAGGTTATCGACTTTGCCGAAGCTGGAAAAATAGATTTGATTACAGAAAGTGAGGTTGTTGGAATTGGTGGTGATGGAAAGGTTGAAAATGTGACAATTAAAAATAAGGGAGGAGAAGAAACTGTAAAACAAACGGATCATTTTATTCCTTTGTTTGGGCTGAAACCTTCACTTGGTCCAATCGCAGATTGGGGATTAGATATTGAACACAACGCCATTAAAGTTGATACGTATGATTATTCAACGAATATCTCTGGAATTTATGCCATCGGGGATATCAATACCTATCCAGGTAAATTAAAGTTAATTTTATGTGGATTTCACGAAGGGACATTGGCAGTGCAATCTGCTTTTGCAAGAATTCACCCAGAAAAAAGGAATGTTTTAAAATACACAACTGTAAATGGTGTGAATGCTTTTTAAGTTGGATAAAATCAAAAAAATGAAGAAAATTATATCTTTTAATGTAAATGGTATTCGTGCGATTATTAAAAAAGACTTTGAAAAGGATATACGGACATTAAATCCTGATATTTTGTGTCTGCAAGAAACCAAAGCACAAGATGACCAAGTCGCTGACGCTTTAGAAATGTTTAAAGATGAATATTATATCTTTTCTAATTCTGCTGTGAGAAAAGGTTATTCAGGAACTACTATTATGAGCAAAGAAAAACCTTTATCAGTTATTTATGGAATTGGAGTAGAAGAACACGATCAAGAAGGAAGAGTTATTGCCGTCGAATTTGAGGATTATTACGTAGTAACTGCTTATGTTCCTAATTCTGGTAACGGATTGGTTAGATTAGAATATAGAGGAACGTGGGATGCTGATTTTCTTGCATTTTTACAAAAATTAGAAGTCAAAAAACCAGTGATTTTATGCGGCGATTTGAATGTTTGTCATAAAGAGATAGATATTGCCCGACCAAAATCAAATTATAACAAAACCGCAGGATATACACAACAAGAAATTGACGGAATGGATGAAATGATAAAATCTGGTTTTGTTGATACTTTCCGACATTTTTATCCTGATACTGTAAAATATTCTTGGTGGAGTTACAGAGGTGGTGCCAGAGAAAAAAACATTGGCTGGAGGTTGGACTATTTTTTAGTGAGCAATCAACTACTCAGTCAAGTAAAATCTTCTGAAATCTTAAACGAAATTTTTGGATCAGACCATTGTCCTATCTTGCTTGAAATTAAAGCGTAATTTACATTACATTAAACAAGTTGAAATTTAAAGTAGTTTTTTCAAAGAAAAGCATTAAATGTATAATTTCAACTTTTGGATTAAAATTCATTATTAAAATTTTATATTTGTCTAAAAATAAAGAGTATGAGTTTAGTAACTGTTGGTAGCGTGGCTTTTGACGCTATCGAAACACCATTTGGCAAAACAGATAAAATTATCGGTGGCGCAGGGACATATATTGCGATATCATCTTCGTATTTTGTCGATAAACAGAACATTATAGCTGTGATTGGCGACGACTTTCCAAAGGAGATGATTGATAAACTGGAATCTAAAGGTGTGAATTTAGAAGGTTTACAAATCAAAAAAGGAGAAAAATCTTTCTTTTGGTCAGGAAAATATGCCAATGATATGAACTCTAGGGAAACATTGGTTACTGAACTAAATGTATTAGGTGATTTTGATCCAATTGTACCAGATTCATATCAAGAATGTGATTACTTAATGCTGGGAAATTTAAGTCCCGAAGTACAACTTAAAGTAATTCAAAGGCTCAATAATCGACCAAAACTGGTTGCTTTAGATACCATGAATTTCTGGATGGAAACAGCCATGGACGACTTAAAAAAGGCTTTAAAGAAGGTTGATATCATCATTATTAACGACGAAGAAGCACGTCAACTTTCGGGAGAGTTTTCTTTAGTGAATGCCGCTAAAGCAATCCAAAAAATGGGACCAAAACACTTGATTATTAAAAAAGGTGAGCACGGTGCATTATTGTTCCACGAATCAAACAATGTGTTTTTCGCACCAGCACTCCCTTTAGCAGAAGTATTTGACCCAACAGGAGCTGGCGATACTTTTGCAGGTGGGTTTATGGGATATTTGGCTTCTACAGAAGATATTTCGTTTGAAAATATGAAACGTGCAGTGATTATTGGTTCTGCAATGGCTTCTTTCTGTGTGGAAAAATTTGGAATAGAAAGAATAGAAAATTTAACTGTTGACGAAATTAAAGACCGCATTGCTGAATTTGTAGATCTTACAGATTTCGATATGCACCATGCTATTTAATAAATTATGGAGAAGAGAGAGTTTATAGATTCACTTACCAAACTTGTGAGTAATGAAGATGTTTTAAGCGTAAGTAGGGAAGTAAAAGATTTACAAATTCAATTTGAAGATTATATTCTTGAAGTAGAAAGGCAAGAACAAATCTCTAAATTGGAAGCACAAGAAAGGGAGGAGAATTTTGAAGAGGCTGATTGGATTTATCCGTTAAAAGAAGAGTTTTACAATATTTATAGCACTTATCAGGATAAACGAAAAGCTATTATTGAGGCAGAGCGTAAAGAACAAAACGAAAATCTTCTTATTAAAAGGTCTCTTATTGCACGATTTAAAGAAATTGTAGAAAGCGAAGAGAATATAGGGGCTGCTTTTGGTGCACATAAAGAAATCAATGAGAAATGGAAAACAATTGGTGATGTCCCTCGAAATAATCGCCATGAAATCCAACACGAATACAGCAGACTTCTTGAAGAGTTTTTCTATAACATGCGAATTTATAAAGAGATTAAAGAGTATGATTTAGAGAAAAACTTTGAGGCGAAAAAAGAGTTGATTTCTCGACTAAAAGACTTGGAAAAAAACGAGAACATTCGAGAAGTGGAAGCTGAAATAAAAGCACTTCAAAACGAATGGGAGGATATTGGACCTACAAAACAAGAACTGTGGGAAGAAATTAAAAACGAATATTGGGAAACAGTTAATAAAATTTATGAAAATATTCGTAAGTTTTATGATGACCGCCGTGAAGCGATGAAAGAAAACATCGTTAAGAAACGTGCGATTATAGAAAAGACTGGTGAAATACTAAATAACAACCGAGATTCTATAAAGTCTTGGAACAAGGATACTGATGCTATTATAGCATTGCAAAATGAGTGGAAAACCATTGGGTTCGGCCCGAGAAAAGAAAACGATAAGGTTTGGAAGGAGTTTAGAGCAGTGTGCAATCAATTTTTCGACCAAAAAAGTGAGTTCTTTAAAGATATTCAATCTGAATTTGATAAAGCTGTAGAGGAAAAGCAAAAATTGATTGAAAAAGTAAATTCAATCAAAGACAGTACAGACTGGGGAAATACTACAAAACAGATTATTGATATCCAAAAACAGTGGAAAAAAATTGGGAGTGCTGGACAAAAAAATGAACAAAAACTTTGGAAACAGTTCCGAGGTGCTTGCGATGATTTCTTTAACGCAAAAGATACGTTCTTTGCAGAAAAGGAAAAAGAATCTGAAGCAAATTTAATCGAAAAAGAAGCGCTAATCAATGAGTTAAATGCACTAAAACTTCCAGAAGATAAAAAAGAAGCTATCAAGCAATTAAAAGATTATTCTGAAAAGTTTTCTCAAATTGGTTATGTTCCGAAAAACAAAAAGGATGAGGTTTATCAAGCCTATAAAACGGCTTTAAATAAACACTATGAATCCTTGGATGTAAAAGGTGTTGATAAAGAGAAAATAATGTTTGAAGCTCACATTGATACGCTGAAAGGTAGTGGCAACTCAGCTGAATTATTAAGAAAAGAAAAAGACCATATCCGCCGTGAAATCGATGCTGTAAAAAAGATATTTTACATCTTGAAAACAATATGGGCTTCTTCTCAAGTAGCAAAGGAACAAATCCATTATTAGCACAAGCGGAAAAGAATATAAAGAAAGAAAAAGATAAGTTACAAGCATTAGTTGCCAAGTTAAAAATGATTCCAAATGAATAAAACATATAATCTTTGGATCTTTATTGTCTCCTTTTTTGCGTTACTCTATTCGTTTTTAGTTTCAATTCGAGAAAATGCTGGAAGTTTTACAAGGGTTACCGTTTTAGATGCCACAGAAGAATATCGTTTCTATATTTATTTAGTTACAGCTTTATTAATTTTATTAATTGGAGGTAACAGAGCAATGCGTAAATGGACGGGCATCAGAATAGTCAACCGCATTGATAAGTTCCAATTCAATACTCCCATAAGCAACGAAAGAAAAAAATTAGTGGTTTCAAATACAGCTGTTGAAATTTTGTATTTAACGATTTTAGCTGTTGCATTCTGGATTTTTGCTAAAGATTATTTTATTGTTACATTCACATTTATAATTCTTACTATTGATTTGATTATCAATATCATCATGGGCGTGTCTAAGAGAAAATATCGGATTGGAATGACACGCAAAGCCATTATCCAAGTTGACAGGGAAGTGGTTGCAATTTACTTTAAAGGATTAAGGCGAATTACCAAACAAAACAACCGACTTTATTTTGAATACGTAAACGACCTTGTATTAACACTACAATTAGATTCTATTCCCGAAGAAAAAGTGGATGAGTTCTTTACTCATTTACATAGTATCGTTGATGAAAACGATGTGTATTATTCTGGTTTTGGAAGTCCTTTTTAATACCTGTAGAAATTTAAAAACAAATCTCAACTTAGTTTTTGATTAATGTTTTACAAAGATAAAAAAACAAAGCCCTACAATTTTGTAAGGCTTTGGTTTTTAAGGTGGTCCCAACAGGACTTGAACCTGTGACTTTCTGATTATGAGTCAGATACTCTAACCAGCTGAGTTATAGGACCCAAATCACTCCAGATATCCAGCCATTTCAACCCAGAGTGAGTGCAAAAATAACATTTTCTTAGAATATACCAACACGATTCAAAAAAATGTGTTATATTATGTATTAATTTATACCTTTTATCCATAAATCCACACAATTAGTGAATGAAATCAACTTCTTAAAATAAACACCTCCAAAAACTTGAAAAATCAAGCATTGATTTGTATTTTTGAGGCACTTTTAAAATGAGGTTGGTAAAATGTTTATTTTTTTTAGAATACCTCTACTAAATCGATAGAAATATGAATTTAAAATCTCCAGGTTTACGTTTCCGTGAAGCAATGAAGAAAGAAAATCCGCTTCAAATTATAGGAACTATCAACGCAAATCACGCACTATTAGCAGAACAAGCAGGATATAATGCAATTTATCTTTCTGGCGGTGGCGTTGCTGCAGGCTCGCTTGGAATACCAGATTTAGGAATTACAAATCTTGAAGATGTTCTAATTGATGTCAGAAGAATTACAAATGTTACAGACGTGCCTTTGTTGGTCGATATTGACACGGGATTTGGTCCTTCCGCATTTAACGTTGCGCGTACCGTAAAAGAATTAATACGAAATGGTGCTGCAGCACTTCACATGGAAGATCAGGTTGGAGCAAAAAGATGTGGACATCGACCAAATAAAGAGTTGGTAACCCAAGGTGAAATGGTTGATAGAATCAAATCAGCAGTTGATGCGCGTTATGATGAAAACTTTGTAATTGGTGCAAGAACTGATGCATGGGAAAGTGAAGGTCCAGACAGAACCTTGGAACGAGCAGTTGCTTATAAAGAAGCAGGTGCAGATTTTATCTTCGCAGAGGCAGTTCCAGATATTTCAGCGTATAAAAAATTCGTTGAGGTAACAGGAATCCCTGTCTTAGCTAATGTCACGGAATTTGGAAAAATTGATATGTACACAGTGGATGAATTAAAAGAAGCTGGAGTAGAATTGATTTTATATCCCTTATCAGCGTTTCGTGCGGCAAATAAAGCTGCGCAAACTGTATATAAGGCAATAAGAGAAGAGGGAACACAAAAAAATGTTCTTAACCTCATGCAAACTCGCGAAGAATTATACGAAAGCATCGGTTACCACGATTATGAACAGAAATTAGATGATTTATTTAAAAATAAAAAGTAATGGAAGAAACGAAATTCAAACCAAAAAAAAGTGTAGCACTTTCTGGAGTGGCTGCAGGAAATACAGCACTAGCAAGTGTCGGTAAAAGTGGAAATGACTTACATTATAGAGGATACGATATTCTTGATTTGGCAGAAAAAACAACTTTTGAAGAAGTTGCTTATTTGTTGTTATACGGTGAGTTACCAAACAAATCACAGTTAAAAAATTATACTGAAAAATTAATTTCATTAAGGGGATTGCCTCAAGTTGCAAAAAATGTACTTAAAGAACTTCCTTCTACTGCCCATCCAATGGATGTTATGAGAACGTATGCTTCTGTTTTAGGAACATTAATGCCTGAGAAAGAAGATCACAATATGGCAGGAGCAAGAGATATTGCAGATAAACTAATCGCTTCTTTGGGGTCTGCTCTGCTGTATTGGTACCATTATTCACACAACGGAAGAGAAATTGAGGTAGAAACAGACGACGAAACAGTTGGAGGTCATTTCTTACACTTGTTACATGGTAAAAAACCGTCTGAGTCATGGGTGGAAGCAATGCAAATTTCTTTGAATTTGTACGCTGAACATGAATTTAACGCATCAACTTTTACAAGTAGGGTGATTACTGGGACAGGTTCTGATATCTATTCAGCAATTACAGGTGCTATCGGAGCATTAAGAGGACCAAAACATGGTGGGGCAAACGAGGTGGCATTTGATATTCAAAGTCGATATTCTTCAGCAGACGAAGCTGAGGCTGATATCCGCGAAAGAATCGCTAGAAAAGAAATTATCATCGGATTTGGCCATCCAGTTTATACCATTTCTGACCCAAGAAACATTGTGATTAAAGAGGTAGCAAGAAAATTATCTAAAGAAGCGGGTGATATGCTACTTTTTGATGTGGCAGAAAGATTGGAATCAGTAATGTGGGATATCAAAAAAATGTTTCCTAATTTGGATTGGTTCTCAGCGGTTTCTTATCACAGAATGGGCGTGCCAACATTGATGTTTACACCTTTATTCGTAATCTCAAGAATGACGGGCTGGGCAGCACACGCAATGGAACAAAGACAAGATGGTAAAATTATTCGTCCAAGTGCAAATTATACTGGACCAGAGAATAAAGAGTTTGTTGCATTAGAAAAAAGAAAGTAAAAACTTCATGTCTGGATGAATACAAATGTTTATACGGACATGAAAAATTATAAATCAATTAAATATCTTAAAAAAGTATGTCTTCACACATTTCAAATGAAAGACCGCAGCCAGATAAAGTTTTGGCAGACATTGCGGATTATGTATTGAATTACGAAATTAAAAGCGATTTGGCTTGGGAAACGGCCCATTACTGCCTATTGGATACAATAGGATGTGGCTTGGAAGCTTTAACTTATCCAGCTTGTACAAAGTTGTTAGGTCCAGTCGTTAAAGGAACAACTGTTCCAAATGGTGCAAAAGTTCCAGGAACTCAGTTCCAACTTGACCCAGTTCAAGCCGCCTTTAACATCGGTGCGATTATTCGTTGGTTAGACTTTAATGATACTTGGTTAGCGGCAGAATGGGGACATCCATCTGATAACTTGGGAGGAATTTTAGCTACGGCTGATTGGCTTTCAAGAACAAACATCGCAGAAGGGAAAGCGCCTTTGAAAATGAAACAAGTGCTAGAAGCAATGATTATGGCACACGAAATTCAAGGTTGTATGGCACTTGAAAACTCCTTCAATGGTGTTGGATTAGACCACGTAATTCTTGTGAAATTAGCTTCAACAGCTGTTGTTGGAAAATTAATTGGGTTGAATCGTGATGAGTTAATTAATGCGATTTCTTTAGCTTTTGTAGATGGACAGTCTTTAAGAACATACCGTCATGCTCCAAATACTGGTTCTCGAAAGTCTTGGGCTGCTGGTGACGCAACGTCAAGAGCTGTACGTTTGGCTTTAATCGCTCAAACTGGAGAGATGGGATATCCATCCGTTTTAACAGCACCAGTTTGGGGATTCTATGATGTTTCTTTCAAAGGAAATGAGTTTAAATTTCAAAGACCTTACGGTTCATACGTAATGGAAAACGTTTTATTTAAAATTTCATTCCCTGCCGAATTCCACTCTCAAACTGCAGTAGAAGCAGCAATGACTCTTTATAACACATTGAAAGCAAAAGGTAAAACTTCTGATGATATAAAGAAAGTGACAATTAGAACACATGAGGCAGCAATTAGAATTATTGATAAGAAAGGACCACTTAATAACCCAGCTGATCGTGACCATTGTATTCAATATATGGTTGCTGTGCCTTTAATTCATGGACGTTTAACAGCAGCAGATTACGAAGACGATGTGGCTTCAGATCCAAGAATCGATGAACTGCGCGATAAAATTATCTGTGTTGAAGATAAACAATATACAGCAGATTATCACAATCCAGAAAAACGTTCAATTGCCAATGCTTTAACTATTGAGTTAAATGATGGAACAATTCTTGACGAAGTGGAAGTTCATTATCCAATTGGACATAAACGTAGAAGAGAAGAAGGTATTCCTGAATTAATTAAAAAATACAAAATTAATTTGGCAAGAATATTCCCTGAAAAACAGCAAAAAGTTGTACAAGAACAAACATTAGGGTTTGATAAACTTATTAGCCTAAATGTTAATGAGTTTGTTGACTTACTTGTTATCTAGGCTGTAAAGATTGAAAATAAGTTAAAAGAAAGCTATTTCATTGTAGAAATAGCTTTCTTTAGTTTGTATTGTGTATATTCGTATAAACATTAAGGGTAGTTCTATCCGTGGATAAAGAGGAAAAAGTATTCTTTATCAAATAGATGTCTCTGAAAAAATAAGAGATGCCTTAACCGAATTATGTAGGAAAGAACCAACAGGATTAATCCTTGTCGGATTGATATAAAAAGTGAGTTAGAGAAAGTTGAATTTATAGAAAGTATCAAAAATGAATCATCCAGAAGGTAAGATAATTGCAGTAGATTTTGATGGGACTATTGTTGAACACAAATTTCCCGAGATTGGAGAGAAGATGATGTTTGCATTTGAAACACTAAAAGCACTTCAATCTAAAGGGCATAAATTGATTTTGTGGACATTTCGCCATGGAAAAGAATTGGACGAAGCAGTTGAGTTTTGTAGAGAAAATGGTGTGGAATTTTTTGCCATTAATGAAAATTATAAGGGTGAAAGCGAAGAGGTAGGATTCAGTCGTAAAATTGGTGCAGATATTTTTATAGATGATAGAAATATCGGTGGGTTTTTGGGTTGGGACAAAGTTTGGCAAATGCTCCATCCCGAAGGTGGCGAGTTTTCGCATCAATTGCAAAATAAAATTGCTCATTTCAATTATAAATCTTCAAAAAGAAAAAAAAGATTCTGGCTTTTTTGAGTCGGGAAGTGTCTATTATTTGAAGATTTCTTCGCGTGAGGGATAGCAGTGGAAAGCCCACAGAGAGGAACGAGCGAGGACTTGTAACGGAAAGCCCGACCCGCAGGGACACGCCCAAATGCCTAAAAACTAAAGCTCCTATCATTCCATAAGTTGGTTCGTATTCCGCCTAAAACCATAAAATGACCTTGATATTTGCCCGTAAAATTGTTGAGTTCTATTCCAGGGCGAACAAAAACTTCTAAAGCCAACTTCTTTGAGATAATATAGTTTCCATTTACCGAAAAATGAAAACGATTAACTTTTCCGTTTCCACCAATATGGTAGCCATATTCATAAGGCCGATAAACATACGATTGGTTGACGTCTTTTCCAAAAGAAATTTGCGCAGTTCCATCATATCCACCTTGTTGTACAAAGAAAAATTGTGTGCCAAGTTTCCATTTTGAATGAACTTGCAATGTTGTTTCAATAAAAACTTCTGCAAAATTCGCTCCCATCGGATGCGCCAAAGGTCTTCCTTGGTTACTATATGAGGTGCTTTTATTCAAATGAGAATAAGTAAAGGGTCGTGCAAAATTTAATTCTCCTAACCATGTAATTCTATTTCCATTTATGAAAGTGTTTTTGCCTTTTATTCCAAATTGCCCTGCATATTTATTAGCCCACCAACGGGTTCGATTTAACATTTCTTTTAATACGAATTCATCCAGTACAAACTGCCCATAAAGCATAACATTGTTAAATTCATAGCTCAAATTTAACCCGATCAATAGTCTGTCTTGTGAACCTAAGCCGTATTCAGTTGGACGATAGAAAAGGAAAGGATTCAGATAAGCGACTTCATATCCTCTGTGCGTTAAAGTGTCTTTTGGAGAAAAGACAACTGATTCAAATATTCCAAATTGAAAACCATCCAAAATATTGAAATTAAAGAAATGCGTAGATGCATATTTTGGAATCGTTTCAATGCCTTTATTTTCTTTAAAAAATTGATATAAATTGGTAACTTCTATTTTCCAAATTTTTGTTTGAAGCTGAACAAATGGATAGGGTGCTCCGTAATCACTCAACAACATTGAACGGTTTCCTTGTCCAATAAAACTTTGATCAATTCCAACTTGTAAATTTAAAAAATCATAAGGTGAATAGCTCAACCTGCCTTGAGGTTGTAAGCCAATCGATGAAAACTTATTTTGTTGCCAAGATTGAAAATCAGTCTTAAAAAGGCTTGAAAACGGGTCTGGGATTCCATCGTAATAATGATAATTACTTGTTAATGTAAATCGTCCATACAGTTGTTGAAAAAAATGGGCGGTCATCCCAATTCCTGCGCCTCCATAAAACGATGAGGTTGTCAAGCTACCCGAACGATAAGAAGAGGCAATATCAACTACAGGAAATATTGTTATATAATTGCCAGAAATCCATTTATTTTCCTTGTTTATTAAGCGAAATCCCACTTCTTGGGTTTGAGATTTAATGGGTAAAACAGGATTAGAAAAAAGGCTATCAGCATCCAAAAATGGGTCAAAATTAATGTAATGAACCTCTCCATTATCTTTTTGACTGAATCCAGTAAAAGGAACTAAAATTAGCGATATGATCAAAATCCACTTCATCAAAAATCAAAGTATTGGTTTCTTAAAGAAGAACGCAAACCAAAAAAAGCAGTTCCGTAATCAATTCTTGGTGCTCCGTCTGTTTTGCTGATTCTGTAATTTGCTCCGATAAAAGCCCGCAATTGCGTTGCAGGATTTAATTCATAGCCCAATTCAATATTTGTATTTAAGGTTTTTGTTGGTTGAAGAACTGGCGAATGACTCTTCGACTCAAACAAAGTTGTTTTTCCTGCTAACGGTTGTTGTGTTAAGAAAAGAACGCCTTCTATGTCGATATAAATTCCTTTCCATTTATAGCTTATGCGACCAATCAATTCTTTGAAATCGTTGCCCAACGTGTGTGCCAATGGCAAGTTGAAGTGTGTGTAATTCATGCGCTTGTTTTCCGCTGCATAAAGACGTGAAGACGCTTGATTGTATTCAACTTGAATGTGCAAATTTTTAATCTTGAATGGATTTCCGAGACGATATCCGACTTGAAAACCATATTCAAAATTCTTTAAATCATCAGACGCGAATTGAAGATAAACCAAATGTTGCGGATGAAATTTCCACGCTGAATTTAATCCAATCAGATTTTTCATACCATTTCTTTCTTGCCCTCTTGAAACGACTGTATTTACTCCAATGATTGGATTGTAAAAATATTTATTCACCCGTTGTGCGCTTTTTGCTTCGTCCCTTAAATAAATAGTTGACTCAAAAAGTCCGATAACAAATGATGGATTCACCCGATAGCTTAAATAATGAACACCTACACCTTTTTTCTCATAAGGTTTTTCAATCAAATTTGTGTAAACTTTTCTAAAAAGATTCAGTTGCTGACCTCTGATAATGCTATAATTCAATCCTTTAACAATTTCTAAATCAATATCGAGATGCGTAAAATTAAAGGAGTTGTCGGACATTAACAAAGAGCGATGTCCCCATCCAAAAAACCTGGGTTGATTTCCAAATTGAACTGCAATTTGTTTGATGGGTGTTAATCTGATATAACTTGTAGAAGAGGCATAATCAAAAGCATTAGCTTTGAATGGTTTTGTTCTTCCTCCGTTTGGAACAACAGCATTCTGTTGACTGTATAAACTTCCATCTGAGTTTGGATAATATTCTCCGCGACTTCTAAAATATTCTTCTTGATAATCAACAAATCGAGCTTGATTTTCGTAGAAAGCTGTGTAGAAAGATAAAATACCTTTTACTTCGCCAAACGCTTGGAATCCTCTCGTGTTTTGATAAACATAAGGGTATGTTTTTTGAAGTATTTCTTTGCCTAAGTTCATCTCAAATAATGGGTCAACTGCCAGCAAATAATTTTTTCCTTTTAATTGGACGAAATGTTCTTTCAACAATTTCCTAACAACCCAATTTCGTTTCTTTAGGGTGTCTTTTTCTGGAAGTTCATAACGCGCTTTTGAATAAGAAATTGGAAAAAATCCTTCGCTGATTAATGTGTCAGAATCAATGGTAAATAGGATTCCATCTTTCACATTTTTGGCGGCATGAATCAGAAACTTTTGTCCAAATACATGAGGCAAGGAGGAAAAAGTCAATAGAGATATAATCCAAAAAAGTTTCACAAAATTCATCAATGATAGAATTCCAGAGATAATGATATTGACGGATTCACACCAATAAAATAAGGGTTCTCTAAATCTTCTTTATTATACGTTAAAGGGTTTCCTGTTTCGACTTCGATAACTTTTCCGCCAACCGCTTCGAAAATCGCTTGTCCTGCGGCAATATCCCATTCCATTGTAGGAGCAAATCTAGGATAAATGTGTGCATCACCCATAACCAAATCAAAAAATTTGAGTGCTGAACCCATGACAATTGATTTGACTGGCCCATATTTATCTTCCAAAGTATCAGAAAGATTTTTAAGGTTTCCAGAGAAGTGACTTCTTGAAGAAATCATATAAACTGTCTCAATTTTTTCGGATAAAACAGGGAGTTTTTCCCATTTTTCAGGAAAAAGGGCGTTTTCGTATGATATATGGTAAGCACCAAACTCTTTTCCTCCAAGTATTATCTTTTGATGAACTGGAGAAGCAATAATTCCATAAACAGGTTTATTGTTTTCAATAAGGGCAATATTGATGACAAACTCACCATTTTTTTTGATAAATTCTTTTGTGCCGTCGAGCGGGTCAACACACCACATCTTTTCCCAATGTTTTCGAACAATGTATGGCTCTTTAACTTTTTCTTCCCCTAAAACAGGAATCTGTGTTTCTTTTAAAATGTCATTGATGATTTTTGAAGAAGTTAAGTCTGCAATGGTTACAGGACTCCCATCGGTTTTAATCATTTTATCAAAGTCACTTCTATAAATTTCCAAAATAGATTCAGAAGCTTTTAAAACTGCTTTAATTGTTAAGTAAAACTCTTCAAAAACTTTATTTTTATCCACTTGCTAAATTTTTTACCAACGAACTGGCACCGATTCGAACAAATTTATTAGTCATATATTCTTTTCCGACAATTTTTTTAATCAGGTTTAAATATTCCAATGCTTCATTATAAGTTTTTACGCCACCACTCACTTTCAATCCAACAGATTTTTCAGCTTTCTGATTTACGATAGTTTTCGCCATGACTTCTACAGCTTCTAATGATGCACCAAGGAATTCTTTGCCTGTAGATGTTTTTATAAAATCTGCTCCGCCAGTAATTGCCAACTCGCTTGCTTTTTCGATTCGTTCAGGCGTTTTTAAATAACCAGTTTCGAGGATAACTTTTAAAGTTTTGTTTGGCATTAATCCTTTAAACGCTCGAATTTCATCAACTACTTGCGTATAATTTCCATCATCAAATTCCCCAAGATTTAGGACAATATCAACTTCATCAGCTCCTGCTTCCAAGGCAAATTCACACTCTTGTAATTTTGTTGAAAGAAATCCTTGTGATGAAGGGAAATTTCCAGCAACCACTGCCGTTTTAATACCAGAATTTTTTAATTTATCCTTCGCCATTTTAGCGAAATTTGGGTATAAACAAACTGCAGCGACAGGAAATTCTTTTTCCTTATAGATTAGTGCTTGTTCTAAAAAATCTTTTACGGTTTTAGGTGAGTCGTAACTATTTAATGTTGTTAAATCTACAAAATTACAAACTTCATTTTTTGTCCACATATCCAAATAATTGAAATTTAATAAAGACAAACGGTTTCTATAAAAGCACAGAAACCGTTTGAATATGTAAGTTTATAAAACAAATAATTTTATTGTAAGATAAAGTTTATCGGGATACGCGCTTTTGTTCTTACCCTTTCACCTCCAGTTTCCGCAGGAATCCATTTCGGCATTGAGTACACAACTCTTCTAGCCTCTGCATCGAGTTCTTTTGAAACACCTTTTCTAATAACTACTTGTTCGATAGATCCATCTTTATTGATAATAAATTCTACGATTACCCTTCCTTGATCTCTCAGCTCCATAGAAATTTCTGGGTATTTGACGTTTTCTGCAAGAAATTTTCTCATGGCTGCCATTCCACCAGGGAACTCAGCTTCTTTATCAGGGAACTCTACAATAGGAGCCTCTGGTTCTGGCTCTGGATCTGGTTCAACGTCAATCTCGACGATTTCCACAACAACTGCTTCATCTTCGTCTTTACTTTCAATAACTTCAATTTCCTCACTTGGTTCAGGTGGAATTTCTAAGTCTTGAATTTCTGGAACTTCTGGTTCTTCCTGTTCCTCTTCTTCTTCAATAACTTCAAGTTCTTCTGGAACTTCCATTTTTTCCTGTGCTTGTCTATCAATTTCGGCCAGCTCTACTTCAGATTTATAAGAAAAAGAAAGCGTGATAATACAAACAGTGATAAAGAATCCTAAAAACATTATTGGGACTCTTAACCGTTCATTATCGACCTCTGGGTTCTTTTTTAATGACATAAGATATTTTTTTAACTTAAATTAATTTCTCAAATTCTAAAATTATTCCTAAAAATAATCATCTTTTATAATTTGGATATATTATCAGAAACAATAATGCTCCAAAAATACAACCAATTCCGTTAGCAAGCAAATCTAAAAGCTCAAAAGCTCTTGTTTCTGTTATGAAATTTTGTAGAATTTCAAGAATCAAGCTAAGAGAAAAGCCACCTAATACACTTATTTTAAACGCATTTTTTTGAAGATTATTTGAAATATTCTGTCTTTTTAATCCTGTCGTCCAAAATAACGTGAGAAAAAAATACATAAAGAAATGGATAATTTTGTCAAAAACTTCTATCTGGAAACCTGTTAAATCAATGTTTGAACTTGGAATCAAGCTCATGATAATCACAAAAAAGGTCCAAATAATACTTACTAGAAGGAATCTTAACACAATTTTAGTTTACCATTTCTTCGTATTCTGTTGCACTCATTAATTGCTCTAACTCTGAGCTATCTGACATTTTAACTTTAATAATCCATCCATCACCATAAGGATCACTGTTGATTACTTCTGGGTCAGATTCTAAACTCTCATTAAACTCAATGATTTCTCCTCCTACGGGCATAAATAAATCAGAAACCGTTTTTACCGCTTCGATAGAACCGAAAATTTCTTCTTGGTCTAAGGTTTCTCCTTCCGTTTCTACTTCAACAAAAACAATGTCTCCTAGCTCACTTTGAGCAAAATCAGTTACACCAATTGTAACAATATCTCCTTCTACTAAACACCATTCATGGTCTTTTGTGTACTTTAAATTTTCTGGAAAAGTCATAATTTCAATTATTTTAATTTCAAATGTATTATTTATTTGTAATAATCACCAAATATAAAAAACTATTTATTGATATGGTGAATTTGGTGAGTCAGTTCAATTCGTTTTTTAAAAGAGTAATAAGTTAAATTTAATTTGTGTTCGATTAAAATTTACAAGATGATTTGTAATTTTTAATTGAACTCAGGTTATTATATTATTTTTGTATTTATGGTTAATAGTACGCAACTGAAAGAATTGACTGAACGAGTAGATAAAATGTTCGTGTATTTATCTATTGATGATAAAAAGCGTGAAATTCACGAAAACAATCTAAAGTCACAAGACCCTGAGTTTTGGAACGATCCAGTCGCTGCAGAAACAATACTAAAAAGAAATAGACAACTCAAGTTTTGGGTTGAATCTGTATCCGAAGCCAAACAAAAACTGGATGATTTAGAAGTACTTTTGGAATTTTTTCAAGAAGGTGCTGGTTCAGAAGAGGAAATCGTTGACTTATATAATAAAGTGTTGCAAGAAATAGAAAGTTTGGAATTGAAAAATATGCTTTCTGGAGAAGAGGATGGTTTAAATGCTGTAATGCAAATTACTTCAGGCGCTGGTGGCACGGAAAGTTGTGATTGGGCAAGTATGCTCATGCGGATGTATATCATGTGGGGAGAAAAAAATGGATATAAAATAAAAGAATTAAATTATCAAGAAGGAGATGTTGCTGGAATAAAAACAGTTACGCTCGAGTTTGAAGGAGATTTTGCTTTTGGTTATCTGAAAGGCGAAAATGGTGTTCATCGTTTGGTTAGAATTTCTCCATTTGATGCAAACTCAAAACGACATACTTCTTTTGCTTCTGTTTATGTATATCCATTGGTGGATGATTCCATTCAAGTTGAAATAAATCCTGCGGATCTACATTTTGAAACTTTTAGGTCTGGCGGGAAAGGTGGACAAAACGTGAATAAAGTTGAAACTGCTGTTCGACTGCGACATGAACCTACTGGAATCATTATTGAAAATTCGGAATCTAGGTCCCAACTAACAAATAAAGAAAAGGCAATTCAATTACTTAAATCGCAACTTTATGAATTGGAATTGCGTAAAAGGATGCAAAAGCGTGCAGAAATTGAATCTGAGAAGAAAAATATAGAGTGGGGTTCACAGATTCGGAATTATGTACTACATCCTTATAAGCTAGTGAAAGATGTAAGAACAGAATACGAAACACGAAATGTGGACGATGTTTTAGACGGAGAGATAGACGAATTTTTAAAGGCTTATTTGATGGAGTTTGGTTTTTAAAAAATTGTGATTAACATTTTTTAAAAAAGGGGAATAATTTTATTTTATATTTTTATAAAAAGTTAAAACATGGAAGGAGACAAAAAAATACAGGGAAAAAGCCAATCAAACAATGGCGTTTGGGTACTAATTGCTATCATTGGATTGTTGTTAGCTGGTGTAATGGGCTGGATGTACTCCCGTGCAAACAAAGCTTTGGATGAATGCCAAACCGTCAATGAACAACTGCATTTAGAAAGGGAAGCAATGAATAGTGCATTGACTGGTTATATTGATGGTGCAACCAATGATTTGAGAAGCGATTTGCAAATCATGCTCCAAACCTACGATGCTTTGATTGAAAAAGATGCTTCCATGGCTGACAGTCTTCAAATTCAGAAAGATAGTATCGCTTCTTTGTTAAATGAATTGAAAGATACCCGTAATCGTAGTTATTATGAAATTAATCAGTTAAAGAAAAGAAATGAGCGTTTGCGTGAAGTAATGAATCACTATCTAATAGAAATTGACTCATTGAATACTTTAAATATTAATTTAACACATCAATTGACAGAAAAGAGTACTGCTTTGGACCAAACAACCTCCGAAAGGGATGAGTTGAGAAAAGAGAACGAAGAAAATGCTGCTTTATTAACCAAAGGTGCGAAGCTAACTGCGTTTAATTTTAATACACAAGGATTGAGATATAAATCCATAGGAACAGGAACAAAAGAAATAAATCGAGCTGGTCGTGTGGAATTAATTTCAAGTACTTTTACTATCGGAGAAAATACAATCGCCAAAACTGGAAATAAAACAATTTATTTGCAAATTATTAACCCAGATGGGAAGGTTCTTTTTAAACGTCCAACTGATGTTACACAAGTGGCAGGTGGTGAGATTTTATACTCTGGGAAAAGAGAAATCAATTATCTGGGACAGTTAACTGACATGACAATTGTGTATAACCTAGAAGGACAAGAAATCGAAAGTGGAAATTATACCGTGAAAGTTTATGCAGATGGTGCGTTGATTGGGAAAGACACGTTTACACTGAAATAAATCGCTAAAAAGATATTAAAAGAAGTGGACACTATCTTCGTGCGTTTTTTTGATGTTTCTTGCTTGTTATTATTAATGAGCGTCTAACCAATTATCGGCAAATGTCATATCTACAACTAAAGGAACGGCAATCTTAATAGCATTTTCCATCTCTTCCTTTACGAGTTTCTCCATTATTTCCTTTTCAGATTTGAGAACATCAAACACAAGTTCGTCATGTACTTGTAGCAACATCCTTGAGGTAAGATTTTGCTCTTTCATCTTTCTGTAAATATTAATCATTGCAATTTTGATTATGTCGGCAGCACTACCCTGAATCGGAGCATTAATAGCATTTCTTTCTGCATAACCTCTGACAATTGCATTTTTAGAGTTGATATCTGGAAGATAACGTCTTCGCTTCATAATTGTTTCTACATAGCCTTTCTCTTTTGCCTCTTCTTTCGCTTTTGTCATGTATTTTTTAATGGTCGGATATTGAGCAAAATAGTTATCGATGATTGACTTAGCTTCTGTTCTGCTTATTCCAAGGTTTTGAGCTAACCCAAAAGCAGACTGCCCATAAATTATCCCGAAGTTTACAGCTTTTGCATTACTTCTTTGGTTACGTGTTACTTCATCTAACGGAACGTTATAAACTTTTGAAGCAGTGGAAGCATGAATATCAATTTTATTTTGAAAAGCTTCAATCATGTGCTGGTCTTTACTAAATGCAGCCATAATTCTAAGCTCTATTTGTGAATAATCGGCAGCCAATAAGGTATGATCTTTACTCTTTGCAATAAAAGCCTTTCTGATTTCTCTCCCCTTTGGCGTACGAATCGGAATGTTCTGAAGATTTGGATTTGTGGAACTTAATCTTCCTGTTGAAGCAACTGTTTGCATATAATGTGTATGCAATCTTCCGTCTTTTTTATCTACCAATTCTGGCAAAGGATCAACATACGTACTTTTTAGCTTTTTTAGAGAACGATAATCTAAAATCAACGGAATAATTTCGTGATCGTTGATATGTTTCATCAATGTCTCTTCTGATGTTGAATATTGACCTGTTTTGGTTTTCTTAGCTTTTTTTGAGATTTCTAACTTTTCAAATAAAATATCACCCAATTGCTTTGGCGAATCAATATTAAAATCCTCCCCTGCCAGTTTAATAATCTGCTTAGATAATGTGTCCAAATCTATTTCCAGTTCTTTAGAAAACTCTTTTAAACGTTGGATATCAAGTCGAATTCCTTCTTGTTCCATTGCTTTTAAGACTTCCGTTAAAGGCATCTCTATTTTATAGAACAAATCTTTTAAATGGTCTTTTTGTATTTCTGGTTCGAATAATTCTTTAAATTGCCAAGTAATATCTGCATCTTCACAAGCATACTGATAAATGTCTTTTTGGGGCAATTCTCTCATCGTCTTTTGATTCTTACCTTTTTTCCCAATCAGGCTCTCAATCGGAACGGTTTGATATTGAAGATAATATTCCGCTAAAAAATCCATGTTGTGTTTACCATCTGGTGAAAGTAGATAATGAGCGACCATCGTGTCAAATCTTGGACCTCTAAGTTTAATACCATATCGATTGATAACTTGTTCGTCATATTTAATGTTATGGGCGACTTTTTCAATTGTTTCTGATTCAAAATAGGCTTTAAATTCTTCTATTAATGATTGGGTTTCATTAAAATCTTCAGGGAAAGGCACATAATATGCCTCTTTTGCCTTAAAAGAAAAGGAAATTCCAACCAAATCAGCATTTCTTGCTTCAAGGTCATCCGTTTCTGTATCGAAACAAACAGATTCCTGTTTTAAAATTAATTGAATCAGTTTTTGTCTTTCTTCTTTGTTATCAATAAAATGATAAGTAGCATTTGCTGTTTTTATATTGTTTAACTCATCATGTGTTATAAATTCTTGTGTTCCATTGTTTTCTTGATGTGAAGTTCCAAACAAACTTAATTGTCCATTTTTATCTGAACCACTTGAAGTGACAACCATTTCTTCACCAAGCATTTTTTTGGCAATGCTTCTAAATTCTAATTCCGTTAGAATTTCACGTAGTTTTTGATTATCTGGTGGAACAATCTCCAATTTCTCTGGTTCAAAAGTTACATTAAGGTCAGTAACAATCTTTGCCAAAGCTTTAGATAAAAAGGCTTGTTTTTTATTGCTTTCAATTTTTTCTTTGAGTTTACCGTTTACCTTATCAAGATTTTCATAAAGCCCTTCCATTGAGCCAAATTCCTTTATGAATTTTTTAGCAGTTTTTTCGCCAACACCTGGGATACCGGGGATGTTATCAGCAGTATCGCCCCACATTCCTAAAATATCAATCACTTGGTCTGTGCTTTCAACTTCAAACTTTTCTTTTACTTTTTCAATACCCCATATTTCTGCTGGTTTTTTTCCTCTTCCAGGACGAAACATAAAAGTATTGTCGGTTACCAATTGCGCATAATCTTTGTCGGGTGTCATCATATATGTTGTAAACCCTTCTTTTTCAGCGATTTTTGCAATCGTACCAATCACATCATCTGCTTCCCAACCCATTTCCATAAGTATTGGGATATTAAAAGCTTCGATAATTCTCCGAATGGGTTCAATCATGTTGCGAATATCTTCGGGCATCTCTTCACGGTTCGCTTTATAATATTCGTCCATTTCTATTCGATTTGTTGCGCCACCTGGAGGATCAAAGACAACGGCAATATGTGTTGGTTTTTCTTTTTCTATAACATCCAATAATGCTAATGTAAACCCAAATGCAGCCGAGGTGTTTTCTCCTTTTGAATTGATTCGGGGTGTTTTGATAAATGCATAATAAGCACGATAGATGAGTGCAAAAGCATCTATCAAAAAAAGTTTTTTATCTGTTTCTGGTGTAAGCATATACTTGTTTTTTAGGAGAGTTTCTTTTATCCGTTTCTAAAAAAATCAGTAAAGTCAAATATAAGAAATTATTGTTAGTTTTAAGAAAGATAGGTTGTTTTTGATTCTGCAAGATATGTTATGATGCACACCACCTTATTGTAGTTTGAATAAAAATGAAAAGAGAGGAAACGGGCGTCTCCTCTCTTTTCTAACACTACTACTTATGAAACCTAACACTATTATAACGGTTCATCTTCGGAAATGTTTCCTTCAGAGTAAAAATATTTTGTTAAGAGCTGTTAATTGAGTGATTATACATTTAATTTTTACCAATAAAAAAGGGAATCGAAAGATTCCCTTTTCTATAAAAGTTTAACTTTTAATTATTTTTGAACAACAATCTTTTGTGTTGCAACGCCATTGTTTACGTTTAAGTTTAAGAAATAAACTCCGTTACTTAAAGATGAACCATCTACAGAAATTGTGTGGTTTCCTGCTGATAATTTACCAGCATTTCCATTAACAACAACTTGTCCAGCTAAATCAACAACTGTGTAAGAAACATCAGCTGCATCTTCTAAAGTGAACGCTACGTTAGTTTCGTTATTGAAAGGGTTTGGATATGTATTTAAGTTGAACGCTTGAGCAGTTTCTGTTGCAATTCCAGAAGTAGCATCAAAGTTCATACGTATAACGCCAATGTCTCTAATCGCACCCCATCCATCTAAACCTGGAAGATACATGAATGAAGGGGCTGAAGCACCGTTTGCAGTACCAGCCAATGCAACTGAGAACCCTGGTTCGTTTGAACCTGGAGATACAGAAATGATATACTCACCAACACCCAATTCAATTGGCTCTGCAAAAGTCAAAGATATGTATTGACCAGGATTATTTACACCTGTTGAAATGTGCGGATCAGTTTCATAAGTTGCAATACCTGTGTACCCAGACACTTGGTTTAAAGGAACGATTTCATTATTTTCAATACCATAAATTCTTCCCACAACTTCAACTCCATCAGCAATTGTATCTCCAACTTGAAAATCGATTGCATTTAAAGTAACAGGCGAATAAATAGAGAATATATTACCAAACTCTAATTGTGGAGGCTGATATCCAGTTTGTCCCCATCCATAGTGATTGTGTCTAATTTCGTCATTTACAATTCCACTAGTTGCATCATCAAATGCTTTGTCACTTGCATAAATATTTCCGCCTACTTTGAATTCATAAGGAAGGAACACCTCGTTTCCAAGAACTTCATCAGTCTCAGCCATTTCTAAGGTAATGTCGATATTATGAGTACCTTCTTCTGTTGGAGTGTATCTTGAAGCTCCAGTAATTGCTAATGAATCAGCTTCACCAGCAGGAACTGTTATAGGAGTGGACTCACCAGTATATGTTCCGAAATTAGCTTCTGTAGCTACAAGTTTAACATTAGTTAAACTTTCCACTCCTCTATTTTCAGCCCAAGTACCAAAATCAATTGGAGCCACTTGATTTGTTGGAATCATGTGATAAGCAACATGGTTACCAAAAGCGTCTAGTGATCCGTAATACACTCGTCCTAATCTTGCTATATCATAATCTGGAGTTGGATAGATTGTAACATCATCAACTTGCCAGAAATATCCTGCTCCATAAGCGTTTGGATTTGATGAACCAGAACTGATAGATGAGTAACGGAATCTAATTCTAACATTAGCAGAATTACTTACCTGGAAGTTCTCACGGATAATACTTGGCTCTCCGAGTGCACCAACAAATTCATTAGCACTAACATCTTGGTTAATCCAACGTGACGTCCATGTTGTGCCTCCATCAGTACTTAACTCAATAAATGTTGAATCGTAGTTGAATGCATAATACAATTGATAAAATTGAACTGTAATATATTCTTCTGCTGATAAATCAATATCGCTAGCAATTGTAATCGAAGCGTTCATATCAAAGGTTGTTTGTGGTCCAGTTGGATCAGCGGCAGATAAAAATGGGTATGCATCAAACATCCAAAACCCATTATCAACTGTTGGAGATGCAACGGTAAAGTTAGCATTATACGGGGAGTCGCCTGAACTTGGAATGAATTCCCATTCTCCTTGACCTAAAGTTGATGCTGTCCAATCTGCTTCGACTGAGAAGTCATTTTCCCAAATCGGTGTTGCTTTTTGCGTTGGTATAGCTTGTTTTATTACTTTACCTTTAACTGTGTTTAAGTCTTTAACAGTTCTTAACGCACTTTGTCCAAAGACAAGAGAAGTAGAAAGTAATACCGAAGCTAATAAATAAATTTTCTTCATAATAAATAATTTTTAAATTAATATGAAACAAACTTAAAAAAAAATAATTATAAAACAATATTATTGTGTCATTTATATTAAGATTAATTGACATTTTTTAGTTAAAGGGTGGTTTTACAAATTTAACGGTAAATTAACAAAGGTTTATATTTATATTTGTGGTTATGAAAAATTTAAGATATATTTTTTTAATTGTCGCTACTTTTATAATTATAATCAAGGGCAATTTTGTCTTTTGTCAAAAAAAGGAGATAAATCCTTCTGTATATGATTTTTGGAATACGCTGAGCAATGCCCAACTATCGAAATCTGGTAATTATTTAAGTTATGAAATCAACCCACACAAAGGTGATGGGGTAATAGAACTTTATAATGGTCGGACAGGAGATTGTCACATCTTTGAAAGAGCTAAAAATGGTTCGTTTACCAACAATGAGAAAACGTTTGTTTTTTCTATAAAACCAGGATTTGATACGCTTAGAACGCTTGAACTGAAAAAAGTCAAAAAAGAAAAATGGGTTAAAGATTCTCTTGGGATATTTTGGATGGAAAAAGGTATTATAGAAAAACACGCCAATTTATTAGACGTGAAAATTGCTAAAAATGGAAATTTTATCGCTTATACGATTTTTAAGGACTCTATTCAAGATGAATCTGGTAAGAAAAGCTCAAAGAAAAAATCGAAAAAAAAAGCTATTCAATGTGGTTCTGACGGGAATACGTTGTTTATCCTAAATACTGACACAGAAGAAATCCAGGTTTTCCCACAAGTTATTAAGTTTGACTTCAATTATGATGGCTCGAAATTGTATTTCCTTTCGCATTATAAAGAGGGAAAGACAGTAAAAAAAAGGGTTCATCTCTATAAAATGCAAGAGAAAGAACACCTGATGTATGAAACAATTTTTGATGAGATAGGAGCAATTTCGTTTAGTAAAAGAGGAAATGTATTGTCGTTTTTAGCTACTTCAGATACAGTTAAAGAAACGCGTTTATTTGATGTTTACTTGTGGGGAAGTGCACCGCAGCCTCAAAAAATTATAGATAACGACTTTCCTGGTTTACCCGATGGATTAACTGTAAGCCCAAAGTCTAATTTAAGATTCTCCTTGGATGAAAATCGTTTGTTTTTTGGATTATATGAAAAGCCTCAAAAGAAAGAAAAAGATACGCTTCTATCGTCAGAAAAAGCTGAACTTGATTTGTGGCACTACAACGATAATCGCCTGCAACCACAACAATTAAAAGAATTAAAAAGAGATAATGAAAGAAGTTTATTAAGTGTTTATGATTTAAAAAACCATTCACTCACTCAACTTGAAGATGATACATTAAGTATTTCTATTTTAAACCAAGGTAACAGCGACTTTGCTATTGGAAACTCTAAAGAAAGATACCAAAGAACCTATAATTGGAGTATGCCCTGGCCAAAAGATTATTATCGAATCAATGTAACAACGGGTGAACGCCAACTTCTTAAAGAAAATGTTGGCTACGCCGGAGGCATGACTCCTGACGGACGATATTTTGTCTTTTTTGATAGTCCCAAAAATCACTTCTACGCGATTCATTCAGAAACAAAAGAAGAAATCTGTATGACGTGCAGCGATTCTGTAAATTGGAAAACAGACATCAATGGAATGCCGTTTGAAGCAGGGCCAACTTCTAGTCCTGGATTCTTAAACAAAAATGAATTATTGCTTTACTCTGAATTTGATATTTGGAAATACGATTTTGCTTCTAAAAAATTGGTGTCTTTAACAGATAAACAAGGCGAAAAATCAAATACTGAGTTTAGAATTCACAGATTGGATAATCGCGATAGCATTTATATAGATATAGATAATGTTCTTGTCAAAGGGATTAATCAAGACTCTTTTGATGAGGCAGTTTATCGTTTCCATGACAACAAACTAGAGAAGTTGTATGAATCTAACCATCGAATTTCGGGTTTTAAAACTTCAAAAAAAGGCGACAAATTGATCTTCCGTCAAATGAATACAACAGACTACCCAAATGTTTATTTAACAAATAAAAACTTTAATAATCCATCAAAAATCTCTGATGCAAATCCACAGCAATCAGAATATGTTTGGCCGACAGTGGAGCAAATTGAATGGCAGTCGTATAGTGGGGAAGAATTAAGAGGGTTACTCTATAAACCAGATGATTTTGATGAAACTAAATCTTATCCACTAATGGTTTATTTTTATGAACTCTATTCAGATAGAAAACATTTTCATTATATTCCAAAACCAACAGCATCGATTGTTTATCCAACTGAGTATGCGTCAGCTGGATATGTTGTGTTTATTCCAGACATTAAATATACGCCTGGACAACCTGGAAAAGATGCATACAATAGTATCATGAGTGGAACGGATAAGGTTTTGGAATTGTACCCAAATATCGACAGTACAAGAATGGGATTACAGGGTCAATCGTGGGGTGGTTATCAGACAGCACAGCTCATCACATTAACCAATCGATACAAAGCTGCAATGGCGGGTGCACCTGTAAGCAATATGTTTTCAGCATACGGAGGAATTCGTTGGGCAAGTGGTTTGAATCGTCAATTCCAATACGAGCATACACAAAGTAGGATTGGAGGAACAATTTGGGAAGTACCAGAATTGTACATGGAAAACTCGCCTTTATTTGGAGTGCCAAACATTGAAACACCACTTTTAATTATGCATAATGATAACGATGGCGCTGTGCCTTGGTATCAAGGGATTGAACTGTTTACTGCAATGAAGCGGTTAGATAAAAAAGTATGGTTGCTACAATATAATAATGAGGAACACAACTTAATGAAAGATAAGAATCGTCGTGACTTGAGCATTCGTATGCGCCAATTTTTTGATTACTATCTGAAGGGCGAAAATCCGCCAAAATGGTTAATTGAAGGAATACCTGCAACGGTAAAAGGGAAAGAATATAGATTGGAATTGATTGAAGATTAATTTTAATCAACAAACGACGATGAAATTGTAGATTTTTATTAAATCGCTCTATCTTTGCATTTTAAATAGAATTGAATGAAAAAACAACGATATACTGTAACTTGTGCTTTGCCTTATGCGAATGGACCTTTGCATTTGGGACATATAGCTGGAGTTTATCTGCCTGCTGATATTTTTGTGCGTTTTTTACGTCATAAAGGTCACGACGTAGCTTTTATCTGCGGGAGTGACGAATATGGAGCGGCTATTACACTTCGTGCAAAAAAAGATGGAGTTACTCCACAAGAAATCGTGGATAAATATCACGTGATGTTGAGAGATGCCTTTAAAGACTTTGGTATTTCATTTGATATTTTTCATAGAACAACATCAGAAACACATACAAAAACAGCACAAGATTTTTTCCTGAAATTATATGAAAATGGTTCTTTCACACAAGAAACAAGTCAGCAGTATTACGATGAAGAGTACAAACAGTTTTTAGCCGACCGATATATCAAAGGAGAATGTCCTAAATGTGGTTATATTGATGCTTACGGCGATCAATGTGAAAGGTGTGGTTCCACTTTGAATCCAACAGACTTAATCAATCCCATATCTACACTGAGTGGAAAAGCGCCAGTTATGAGGGAAACAACACACTGGTATTTGCCAATGGGAAAACACGAAGATTGGTTGAGGGAATGGATTAAGGAAGGGACATTAGACGGTGTTCAACACCACAATCCGAAAGAATGGAGAAATCAAGTTATCGGGCAATGTTTAAGTTGGATTGATGGTGGATTACATTCCAGAGCTATGACAAGAGATTTGGATTGGGGAATTCCTGTTCCATTGGAAGAAGGTAAAGGAAAAGTGCTTTACGTTTGGTTAGATGCTCCAATTGGATATATTTCTGCAACAAAAGATTGGGCAGCATCTGTTGGTAAAGACTGGGAAGACTATTGGACAGGAGATACTAAGTTAATTCACTTTGTAGGAAAAGACAACATCGTTTTTCATGCGGTAATTTTTCCGATTTTATTGAAAGAACACGGCGGATTTATCCTAGAAAACAACGTTCCTGCATCTGAGTTTTTAAATTTGGAAGGAGCAAAGTTTTCAACATCAAGAAATTGGGCAGTTTGGCTTCATGAATACATAGAAAGATATCCAGATAAAATAGATGAATTAAAATATGTGTTAACATCTATTGCACCAGAAAATAAGGACAGTGAATTTACATGGGCAGATTATCAATCGCGCGTAAATAACGAATTAGCAGATGTATTGGGGAACTTCGTAAATCGTGCTTTGGTATTGAACAATAAATATTACAATGGAATTGTTCCTGCTTTGGGAGAATTAACTGTTGAAGATCAAAAAGTGATTGATGTCATCCAAGCGTTGCCAACGAAGATTGAAGATTTAATGTATCACTATAAAATACGTGATTCACAATCGGAAGTGATGGGATTGGCGAGAATTGGAAATAGATATTTGGCAGAAACAGAACCATGGAAAGTGGTAAAAACAGATCCAAAACGGGTAGAAACAATTTTACACATTGCATTACAAATCACAGCCAATTTATCGATTTTATTAGATTTATTTTTGCCTCAAACGGCATCTAAATTGAGGGGATTTTTAAACATTGATTCTTTTCGCTGGAATGAAGCTGGAAGAATAGATATCATAAAAGCTGGCGATAAAACCAATCAACCTACAATTCTTTTCCAAAAGATAGAAGATGAATTTGTAACCAACGAAAAAGCAATTTTAGAATCTGCACAAAAAGAAAATATGGAAATAACACACGCACCACAAAAAGAATATATCCAATTTGAAGAATTTTTAAAACTCGATGTCCGAGTAGGTCAAATTTTAGAGGCTAAAAAGGTTAAAGGAGCTGATAAATTGCTCGAACTTCTTGTGGATACTGGTCTTGATAAAAGAGTCATCGTTTCTGGAATTGCTGAACAATTTTCTCCTGAAGAAGTAATCGGTACAAAGGTTTCTGTGTTGATAAACCTTCCTCCACGAAAATTAAGAGGAACCGTTTCTAACGGAATGATTTTAATGGCAGAAGACAACGAAGGCAAATTAAGTTTTATTTCGCCAGGGAAAGATATGGAAGTTGGGGCTGAGGTGAGATAAATTTAGAACTCAATTCGTTCTATGTTTAAAAATTTGGTATAAATTGCAAGTGATACACAAAATCTATATCAAAAGACAGACGTTTTGAATCATAATTCATCCATCCACAACATTCCTTTTTCAATTTTTAGTTTGCTTTGGATATTGTTCGTATAAAGCGAACCAGTTCCTAAGCCTTGTTCCATCTCAATTTTATAAGTACTGGTGAATTGAGCAATTGCATTTAGCCCGATATTTGATTCTAAAGCACTCGTAATCCACCACGGAATATTTCTTTCTTCTGCTAATTTTATCCATTCTTGGGTGCTTTCAAATCCGCCTAAAAGACTCGGTTTTAGAATGATGTATTGCGGCTGGATTTCGTCTAAGAGTTTTACTTTATTAAAATATGTGTTGATCCCGATTAACTCCTCATCAAGGGCGATTGGGAGAATATTTTGCTTACATAATTGGTGCATGTCTTTCCATTGTCCGTGCTGAATGGGTTGTTCTATAGAATGAATATCAAACGCTGCTAATCTCTCGAGTTTTTCTGGTGCTTCCGAAGGACTGAAAGCTCCATTAGCATCGACTCTTAATGTGATTTGTTCAGGTGAAAAACGACCCCTGATGCTTTCTAATATTTTGACTTCTTTTTCAAAATCAATGGCTCCAATTTTCATTTTAATGCAAGAATATCCTTCTGTTAATTTTTGTTCTACTTGTTCTTGCATAAATTTTTCATCTCCCATCCAAATCAATCCGTTTATAGGGATTCCTTGATTGCCTTTGGTAAAGTTGGTATTAAAAAAGATTTTATCTCCTCCGTTTTTTAAATCTAAAAGCGCTATTTCTAATCCAAATAAAATAGAAGGGAAACTTTTTAATTCGTGGAGGTTTTCAATGAAATAATTTATTTTTTTAACAACGTCTTCAATTTTCAACTCATATTGTTTGTCGTTTAAATAATCGGGAGATAACCCTGGAATCACACTGCATTCTCCAAACCCTTTTATAAACGGATTATCTTCATTCCAAAGTGTGATAAACCAAGATTTTTTTTCAGTTAAAATGCCACGACTGGTACCGCCTGGTCTTTTAAAAATAAAAGTCTTCTGCTCGTATTTTGCTTTAAAAATCATTGTTGTAAAAATAGTGAGTTTGGGTTATAAAAATTTATTTTAATTGATAAAGAAACTAAAAAAAAGTAGAAATCATAAATAAAATAGCAATTGAAAAAGTAGAAAGCGATACAGTTTTCATTTCATTATCTAATGACTTTGGTTTATTGGTTTTCCACACCCTATTTAAATGTTGAAATAATCTTTCGAATGGTAAAAGGCAGATGATGCTAATCAACCAAGTTTTTGAAAGGAGAAAAGAAAAAATTCCGATAAAAGCCAAAAGAATGAGAGCTGAATGATAAATTTTCGCTTTTTTAAACCCCATAGCAACCACAATTGTTTTTTTGCCAACGGCTTTGTCATTTTCATGGTCACGCATGTTATTCAAATTTAGTACGGCAATACTGAGAAAGCCAATTGCAGAAGCAAACCCAATTAAAGTCCAATCAAATTGTTTTGAATACAAGCTATAGCTTCCTAATGTGCTGACAAGTCCAAAAAAAACAAACACCATAACATCGCCTAAGCCGTGATAACCATAAGCCTTTTTACCAATTGTATAAGTTATTGCAGCAATCACACTCAAAATTGCGAGTATAAAATAAAGCCACAAAACAGTTTCAGACATATCTTTCGTGCCGATTATAATGAGCGGAATCGCAGTTGAAAGTGATAAAATCGACAGTACGATGGTTGCAATTTTCATTTGCTTTTGTGTTACTTCGCCTGATTGTACTGCTCGTTTTGGACCCAATCGATGTTCATTGTCTGCACCTTTATAACTATCGCCCAAATCGTTTGCATAATTTGATAAAATCTGCAAAAAAAGTGTTGTCAGCATACATAAAACAAAGATTTTCCAATCCCAAAATCCTTCTTTATAGGCAACAAAACTTCCGACAATAATTCCCGACATTGAAAGCGGTAACGTTCGCAATCGAGCAGCTTTAATCCATGTTTTAAGATTCATTTTGGTAGGTACTAAAATTCGTTGACTTCAAACGGGTTAAAGTTTGCTAATCCTTTAATTTCTGTAATGGTATTTTTTTCTACCTTTAAAACTCTTCCAGGAAATTTCTCTATCAGACTTTTGTCGTGTGTTGCCATTAATGTTGCGGTTCCTTCGTTGGCAATGGCGTGTAGTAATCGCATAATGTCTTCAGATGTTTCAGGGTCTAAATTTCCAGTAGGCTCGTCTGCAAGTATTAATTGTGGATTATTGATTAAAGCACGAGCAATGGAAACTCTTTGTTGTTCTCCTCCAGAAAGTTCATGAGGCATTTTGTAAGCCTTTTCTTCAATTCCAACCATTCTAAGTACTTCTAACCCACGTTGTTCCATTGCAACTTTTTTCTTCCATCCTGTTGCTTTCATTACAAAGGTCAAATTATCCATAACAGAACGGTCGGTAAGTAATTGAAAATCTTGAAAAACAATACCAATATTTCTTCTTAACATTGGTATTTCTTTTCGTTTAATTTTTTTTAAATCGAAACCAACGACCCTACCTTCTCCGTCAATTAATGGTAAGTCAGCATAAAGCATTTTTAAAAAACTACTTTTACCAGAACCTGTTTTTCCAATAAGATATACAAATTCTTTTGAGGCAATGGAAACATTCATGTTTTGTAGAACAGTCACCTTTTTTTGTTCGACCCTACCCATAGATATTTCTATGATATTTTCCGCTACTTTGTCTTTTATATCTTCACCCACAATCGTTTGTTTTTACAAAAATGATAAAAAATTTATTGGAAAAGTAAGGATAAAAATAACAATCTTAACAGAATTACGTTTAAAACTTTTGGAAGAATAAGTTATAAAGTTAAGATTCTTCTATAATTTTAACACTTAAAACATATTGAACTCTATTTTTTTAAGAGGAAATATATAAGGTGATAGCCGAGGATGACGAAAAAGACTGGAATAATTGGATTGTTGGCGTTGATGTTTGTTGGTTCTGGATGGAGTCAACAAACAAATAAATACCGTGGAGAGTATGCAAATTTCTATCGTGCGGAAGAACTATTTGAAAAAGAACAATATGGTGCTGCTAAAGAAGTTTTTCGTGAATTTTTAGATGTATTTCAAGACCCTGAAGATCCACAATATATAAAAGCTAGATATTATGAAGGAATGTCTGCATTAGCGCTATATAATAGTGATGCGATTAAATTACTTATGGAGTTTAATAATGATTATCCCGAAAGTATTTATAAAAACGGAATCTATTTTCAACTTGGAGAGCATTTTTACCAACGTAAAAAATACGATGATGCCAATGAATGGTTTAAACAAACTGATCCTTCTCAATTGGACAGCGTTGATTTTCATGCATTTCATTTTAAAAAGGGATATGCTCATTTTCAATTAGAAGAAAATAGTGAGGCAAAAAGCCATTTCTATGATATTAAAGATGGAAGTTCAAGTTATAGTGCGCCAGCGCTATATTATTATTCATATATTTCATACATAGATAAATCCTATCAAGAAGCTTTAAGGGGATTTCTAAAACTTGAAGATAATCCCGCATTTGCAAAAGAAGTTCCTTATTACATAACACAAATTTATTATCTACTTGGAGATTATGAAAAGGTAACGGAATATATTCCTAATTATAATGCAGAAAGTGGGAAAAATATTGCGGATAATCCTGCGGAGATGAACTTATTGGTTGGAGATGCTTATTATAGAATTGGAGACTACGAACAAGCTGTTCCGTATTTAGAAGATTACGACAAGAAAAAGCAAACCACAAGAGAGGAAGATTATGCCTTGGGATATGCATATTATAAAAGTCAAGATTACGATAAGGCAATTCGTATTTTTGATAGGGTCTCTAGAACCAAAGATAAGTTGGGACAAACATCGTTTTATCACATCGCAGAATCTTATGTGAAAAAAGGTGAAAAAAATTATGCACGGTTGGCTTTTAGGTCTGCGGCAGAGCTTGATTTTGATCTGAAAGTTAAGGAGGATGCCTTATATAATTATGCGGTTTTGTCGTACGAATTGGATTATGACCCATACAACGAGGCGATTCAATCTTTTGAGTTGTTTTTGTCTGAATTCCCAGAATCAGATAGAAAAGAGAATGTTTATAGCTATATGGTTGACGTATATTCAAATACAAAAAATTATGAAGAAGCTCTTAAATCCATTGAACGTATCCCAAATTTGAATGTACAGTTAAAAACAGCATATCAGATTGTTTCTTATAACATGGGGATTGATAGTTATGAGCGTTCTAATTATAATAAAGCAATTAAAGCGTTTGAGAATGTAAGTAAGTATAACGTTTCTCCTGAAATTATGGCTCGTGCTAAATTTTGGGAAGCTGATGCTTATTATATGCAAGCACGTTGGGGCGATGCAATTCGTAAATATAAAGAATTTCAAGTTTTACCAGGGTTTAATGACCAATCTCTAAAAGAAAATGCATTGTATAACATTGCTTATGCTTATTTTAATCAGAAGGATTGGCCACAAGCAATTCATTATTTCAGAGCGTTTACCGATGATAGCCAAATTAAAGATTCTGATAAAATGGCAGATGCATATAATCGCTTGGGGGATGCCTATTATGTAAAAGACGATTACGATTTACAAAAATCAATGTTGAGCTATAAAAATGCCTTAAAGTATAATGCAGAAACAAAAGATAGAACATTATATTCTCTATCAAAGGTGTATGAGTTAATGTCAAATACGCGGCAAGAACAAATTTCGACTTTGAATGAGATTATCAGTAATTATCCCAAATCACCGTATGTAAAATCAGCTATCTTTGACATAGCTTTAAGCTATAAAAACATAGGTGATTATCCTAATGCACTCACGAGCTTCAATAGAGTAATTGACAATTATCCCAACAACATTATCGTTAAAGATGCGTTGATCGAAATTGCAGATTTAAAATTTAAACAAGGAAGATATTTAGATGCAGAAAGCTATTTTAAACGTGTTTTAACAGAATATTCTTTGGATGATATAACTTGTAAAAGAATAACAAAAGGATTGATAGATGTTTACCGTCAATTAAAGCAACAAGAGAAAATAGTTGAATTAGGTGAAAAATATGCTTGTGCAGGAATCACAGAAGACGACAACGAAGTATATTATTATGAAACGGCAATTTCTCTTTATGTGAATGAAAAATATAATGAGGCAATTCCTGAAATTGAAAAATACTTAAATCATTATCCAAACGGGAGGTTTTCTATCCAGTTATTGAGCTATTTGGGTGAAATATATGATAAAAAAGGTGATAAAAAGAAGGCTTTAAGTTATTATGAACAAATAATTTCAAAACCAAACTCTGATTACAAAGAAAATGCACTTGTTTATGCAGCAAGGGAATTGTATAATAATAAGGAATATAGTCGTGCATATCCTTATTATAAAGAATTAGAAAGTTTAGCAAAAACACCTCAAGTTGTGTTTAACTCTCGCTTGGGACTTATGCGAACAAGCTTTATGTTAGAAAATTATGTTGAATCTGCTGCAGTTGCTCAAAGATTAATTGCTGATAAATTATTGGAGGACAATAAACTCAAATCAGAAGTGAATTACGCCGGTGGAATGTCGAACTATTACCTTGAAAAATATAATGAAGCAATTCCTTTCTTGTTGTGGACAGAGAGAAATTCGGGAGGCACTGATTACATTAATACTTTGTATTATTTGTCGAAAAGTTACTTTCAACTCAAAGATTTAAAAGAAAGTGAAAAATATCACAACCTCATTATGCAAAAAGCTTCAAATGATGATTTTGAGAAAATTGGTCGCTCGCTGATATTACAATCAAGAATTTTCATTATAAAAGATGATTTATTTCAAGCTGAACAAACAATAAAAATGGTTGTGGATAATTATCCTGGTCCGGCTGAAGATGGCGTTATGTTTGAAGCAGAACAAGTTTATGCAGAAATCATGCAATTGAAAAACGCACCGAAAGACCTAGAAAATGAACTTGATAGAGAAATTGACTTAAATGAGGGAAATGATGAATAAGACTGTGTTTTCTATAGGATTGATATTTGTGTTTTCCTTTGTTTACGCTCAACAAGGAGATGTAGAAGTTATTACGTCGTCTGAACGTAATACCGAACCTGCATATCGAATATCTGAGCGACCAAAAGCGATTGATACTTCCATAACTTCACCAACGATAAAGTATCCATTGTTGTCGCTACATGAGCAGACTTCAATTACTGTTGAAGAGATTAAAGCAGCAAACATTAAATTAAGGCCACAATTGTCGCAACTCTACAACGGATATATGAAATTGGGCGTAGGGAGTTTATTGCAAGGTTTGGGAGAAGTTTACTACAATTCAAGTCGTTCCAGAAAATTTAATTGGGGAATTCATGCAAAACACCATTCTGAATGGGGAAAAATGAAAGATTTGCCACCTTCTCAGTATGACAGAACCCATGCAAAAGCATTCGGAAAACTTGAAGAATCACGTTATTCTTTGGGCGGAGGAATGGATTATTACAACAATGGTCTCCATTATTATGGTTTCGATGATGTAAATGCGAATAGAGACAGCATTAAACAAAGATACCAAGGAATAGGTTTTAACGCTTTTTATGCCTCTCACAAAAAAGATTCTTCTGTTTTGAATTATCGTATTGGATTGGATTACAACAATTTTATGGGAAGAAAGCCCCAAGAGGATTCCCTTGAAAAATGGAGAGGAGTGGAGAACTATGTTGGTTTAAAAACGATTTGGGAATACAACGGACAATCAGGCAAACTTATTTCTAATTTAAGGGCAGATGTTGATATAAGTTTTAATAATTATAAATACGGAATTGACACAGATTCTATTGCACCGTTAGATACTGGAATTGTTACTAATAACTTCTTGGCTCAATTGCGTCCAAAAGCAACTTTCTACGGGTTAAACAGAAAGTTAAAGTTCAATATTGGATTTGAATTGGCTCTTGAATACGAAAGAAATCTAAAAGCCGCTTTATTTCCATTGGTAGAAGTGAAATATTCTTTGTTTAACGATATCTTTATCCCTTATGTTGGGCTTAGAGGAACGCGTAGCCAACAAAGGTACGAGCTCTTAGCTAATGAAAATGAATTTATTAGTCCAAATCAACCGCTTCGCAATGAAAGTATCTATGAAGTTTATGGGGGATTTAAAGGTTCAATTTCATCACGTATAACATTCAATATCGAAGGGAAATATGCTGGTTTACGTGATTATGCAATGTTTGTCAATGATACAATCTATTCTTCTGCCAATCAATTTAGAACAATTTATGACACGATTAATCGGTTAACTCTCGGTGGAAGTATATCCTATCAAAAAGATGAATCGATTAAAATAGATTTAATCGGACGGTATCATCATTATTCAGCCAATAACAATCCGTATGTTTGGAATCAACCTGATTTAGAAATTATTGCAAGGGGGATGTATAATGTCGCTGGAAAATTAATCACAACATTAGACTTTACACTTGAAACAGGTAGAAAAGCAATGGTTTTTGACCCGACAATTGAAGGAGTAGTAGAAAAAGACGGTTTTTTAACCAAGAAGCTGGGCGTTTTAGCTGATATTAACCTCGGTGTAGAATACCGATATTCTAAACGCTTGTCTATTTTTGTCAACCTGAATAATATCGCCGCCCAAAAGTATAAACGATGGTACAATTATCCAGTAAATCGTTTCCAAGCAATGGGTGGGATTACGTTTCGGTTCTAATTAGCATTCTTTTAACTGTAAATCTTAACTAAGGTTACGCTAAATTAATTTTATTTCTCCTTTTGCATCCTTTGCGGCTAGTTAGTTTCTAGTTTTTAATATAGATAGACCATTTGGCAATTCAAATTATTAAATGTAACTTTAAAATATGAAACTGGTTTTAAAGACAAATTTTATTGATTATGAAACTTACTTTATTCCTACTACAAACATTAATATTTGGTTTCTATTGTTATTCACAGGAGATAAGAAATATTGATAAACCCAAAGCCCAACATTCAATAATCGGTTCTGGCGGTTTTTATATTCATTTAGGAGATGATACTGATGTAAAAGAAAATGGAGGGGTAGGATGGGCAACCGAGCTCGGTTACCAAGTCAGATTTCCTAATAAGTTTGTATTTGGATTAGGGTTACTCACTGATCAAAGTCTTAAGAAACCTCTTGAAGGAACAACAAAAAACATAGAAGGGACCCAAAAATATAGTGGTTTATTGTTAAATGTTGATTTAGGAGTGCACGCAATCAACACCGAAAAAATTGACTTAATGCTGTTTATCACGCCACATTATTATTTTTGGAGAACAAAAGTAAACTCCCACGACTCTGATAAAAATATAACCACAAATACCACCTCTACGATTGGTTATTACGCCTTCGTTCCACTCCTTTCCTATTCCATAGAGTTGATGTATAAATTCACACCTTCACACGCCGTTGGACTCACTCTAAATGCGCATGTTAGTAAGGATGCGCATGAATTTGTGGACTTATTTAATATCTTTTTTGGTGCAGAATATCAGGTAGCTTTTCGAGGACTTCTAACATATCGGTTTACGATTTGATGTACGAATATACATAAGTTTATTTGTGTTTTTCATGACTTTTTGTGAGAAAAATACAATATTACATTTTTAAATTCGCTCTTTTATCTTTTAACTTGTTTAAAATCCCGTACCTTTGTGTTCTATTCAAAAAAAAATGGAGAAATATCATCTCGGACATCTTTTAAAGAATATCAATTCGCCAGAAGATTTAAGAAAACTTTCTGTTGACGATCTTGCAGATTTATCACTTGAAATCAGGCAATATATGATTGATGTTTTGTCTGAAATTGGCAACTCTCATTTTGCTGCAAGTCTGGGCGTCGTTGAACTAACCGTCGCTTTGCATTATGTTTTTAATACTCCTGATGATTTGTTGGTTTGGGATGTGGGACATCAAGCGTATGGACATAAAATTCTTACTGGAAGAAGAGATTTATTTCCAACCAACCGAAGAAAAGGAGGAATGAGTGGGTTCCCAACACGAAGTGAAAGTGAATATGATACTTTTGGAGTAGGGCATTCTTCAACTTCAATTTCCGCAGCATTGGGAATGGCAATTGCAGATCGCCAGATGGGAAGGGAAAGAAATCATATTGCGGTAATCGGCGACGGTGCAATGACAGCCGGAATAGCCTTCGAAGCGTTGAATCACTCTGGTTTTGAAAAAGACACCAATCTTTTGATTGTTTTGAATGATAACAATATGTCAATCGATCCAGATGTTGGGGCATTAAGAGAATATTTGAATGATATAACTACATCTTCTACTAAAAACAACATCTTTGAGGCTTTAAACTTTCAATATTTCGGTCCAGTTGATGGACACAATGTAACGGAATTGGTTCGGGAATTAAATAAGTTAAAAACGATTAAAGGTCCCAAAATACTTCATTGTATCACCAAAAAAGGAAAAGGATACAAGCCAGCAGAAATTGGAAACCCTGCACAATGGCACGCACCAGGGGCTTTTAACAAAGAAACTGGGGAGATTAAGAAATCCAGTTTATATGAAAATCAACCCCCAAAGTTTCAAGATGTTTTTGGTCAAACAATTCTTGAATTAGCACGTAAAAATGAGAAGATTATTGGAATTACAGCAGCAATGCCTTCAGGAACCTCTTTAAACCTTATGATGAAGGAAATGCCACAAAGAGTTTTTGATGTAGGAATTGCTGAACAACATGCTGTAACTTTAGCTGCGGGAATGACTACACAAGGATTGTTGCCTTTTGTTGCTATTTACTCGACTTTTTTACAACGTGCTTACGACCAAGTAATCCACGATGTTGCACTTCAAAATTTAGACGTTATTTTTTGTATTGATCGCGCAGGATTGGTCGGTGCTGATGGTCCTACACATCATGGCGCATTCGATATTGCATATCTAAGAACCGTTCCCAACATGATTGTTTCTGCACCAATGGACGAAATTGAGCTAAGAAACCTTTTGTTTACAGCTCAAAATCAAAAACATGGGCCTTTTGCGATTCGATACCCAAGAGGAAGAGGAAATAATATTGATTGGAAACAGCCTTTTTCTGAAATCCCTATTGGAAAAGGGAGAAAATTGAGAAATGGAAAAGATATTGCCATTTTAACCATAGGAAAGACAGGATTATTTGTTCAAAAAGTAACTGAATTACTGAAAGATGAGGCCTCAATTGCACATTACGACATGCGATTTGTTAAACCATTGGATGAAGAATTATTACATACTGTTTTTCAATCTTTTAAATTCATTATAACTGTTGAAGATGGCTCTTTAAATGGAGGTTTTGGTAGTGCAGTTTTAGAATTTATGGCAGACAACGACTACAATTCAACAGTAAAAAGGCTGGGAATTCCAGACCAATTTATTACGCACGGAACACAGGAAGAGTTGTATAAAGAATGCGGATTTGATGCAAATGGAATTATAAGAGCGGTTCAAAAAATAAAAAGAAACGATGTCTAAAGAGAAGTTATTCAAAGAATTGATTACTGAAATGGCGAAAGATGGCGAAATCAGTTCTTCAGAATATACTATTTTACTGGAAAAGGGGAAAGATTTAGGATTTACTCAGAAGACAATAGATTTGTTGATTAAAATAGAATTGTCTGACCTTTCAAGCAAAAAAAGTTCTGATTTTCGACTAAAATCTGAAACCAACAGCCCATATTTTGACGATGATAAAGTTTACAGATTCAGGTCAGCAATTACACGAGGCGGTTCAATATTAACACCCGATATCATTGAGATTAAAAAACACTATTTAATCTATCGTAAACGTAATAAATATTTGATTAATGTTGACTCTACTTCCATCCCAATTTCCAAAATAGCATCGGTGGAATTAGATACAAGTATTTGGGGAACAGATATCATCGTTCATCCCTTTGGATCAAACCAAATCATTTGCAGACGATTTTCATTGTCAGATGCAAGAAAAGTTAAACGTCTCATCGAAGAGCGACAAGGTCTTTTGAGAAGTTAATACGGAATAAACACATTCTTTGGTTCCGTAAAAAAATCTAGGGCGTCCCAACCTCCTTCACGACCAATTCCAGAGGCTTTCACGCCACCAAACGGAGTCCTTAAATCACGAACAAGCCAAGAGTTAATCCAAATAATTCCAGCTTCAACTTGGTTTGCTATGCGATGTGCACGTTGTAAATCTTTCGTCCAAATAGTCGCTGAAAGGCCATACTTAACGGAATTTGCCATTTTTAAAACTTCCTCCTCTGTGTCAAAAGGAGTAATTGTGACAACGGGACCGAAAATTTCCTCTTGATTTGTTCTACAATCATACGACAACCCCTCAATAATTGTGGGTTCGATATAAAAACCCTTGTCGTGTGGTGCTTCTAACGTAACGGTTTTTCCACCGGCTAAAATTGTTCCTCCTTCTTGTTGCGCTAATTCAATGTAGCTTAATATTTTTTCGTAATGAGGTTGAGAAACAATTGCACCTAAATTTGCGTTTTCATCAGAAGGAAAAGACACTTTTAGGTTTTTTGTTTTTTCAACAAAAGCATTTTTAAATTTCTCGTAAATTTCACGTTGAATAAAAATCCTTGAACCACATAAACAAATTTCTCCTTGATTTGAAAAACTTGAGTGAATCGTCGTTTTAATCATTTCATCAAAATCACAATCATCAAAGATGATGTTTGGGTTTTTACCACCCAACTCCAAAGAAAGTTTTTTAAACATAGGCGCTGCGATTGAAGAAATTATCTTTCCTGTTTCTGTGCCACCTGTAAAAGAAATTGCCGTGATTTTTGGATGACGCACAATTTCACTCCCTGCATCTTTTCCATATCCGTGAACGATGTTTAAAACGCCTTTTGGGAAGTTTATTTCTTTTAGAACTTTTCCGAGGAGAAAAGCAGTATAAGGTGTAACTTCAGAAGGTTTTGCAACCACACAATTTCCCGTTGCTAAAGCAGGAGCGATTTTCCATGAGAATAAGTAAAGCGGTAAATTCCAAGGAGAAATACACCCTACTATTCCAATTGGTTTACGAAGTGTGTAGTTGATTCCTACTCCAACCGTATGATGAGATTTAGAGGCATAATGCTGAATTCCAGTTCCATAAAATCTAAAATTAGAAATAGCCCTCGGGATGTCAACTCTTTTTGCTAATTTCACCAACTTACCATTGTCTCTACTTTCAGCTTGAACAAATTCGTCCATTCTATTTGCAATCCCATCAGAAATTTTTATCAACCAATTTCCCCTTTCTTCATCACTCAGGTTAGACCAATATGGAAATGCTTTTTCAGCTGCTTCTACTGCCTTTTCAACGTCTTCCGATGATGAGTTAGGTATTTCACAATATGTTTCTCCTGTTGAAGGATTTATATTGTTGAAGTATTTTTGATGATAAGGAGGAACAAACTCCCCATTTATAAAATTCTGAATTTTCTCCATTGTAACCTTTTTATCGCTGTTTCGTTGAATAATATTAAATTAAAATTAGATATTAATTTATTTTTGCTAAAAATAGGGAAAATGAATTAACTTTAATATTTTTAAATTAAATTTGTGTTATGAATATACTACTAAAAGTAATGTTTAGTACTTGTTTTTTAGTGCTGACATTCTCTACTAAAGGACAAGAGCCAAATGCAGATGCCAAATTACATTACACGCGTGGTTCTGTTGCTTATGAAAGCAAAGACTACTCAACTGCAATCACAGAATTTCAACAGGCAATTGAAAACGCTCCTGAGTTTACCTCTGCACGGATGAGTTTGGCTTATTCTTACATTGAAACAAATCAAATTGAGAAAGCTGAAGAACAGTTTTTGGCAATCACAAAATATTTAGAAAATCCCCATTTACAATTCTTTGAATTAGGATTAATCGCAGAAAATAGTGGTGATTTGGAAAAAGCAATCGAATATTCTAACCAAGCAATTCACTCTGGAAAAGATGCTAAATATTACTATCAAAGAGGAATTCAGCATTTTAAAAATGAAAGTTATGCGGAAGCAATCAATGATTTTTCTGAAACTTTAAAACTCAATCCTCAATTTAAAGATGCATATAACGACAGAGGAAGTGCGCATAGGATGCAAAAAGATAATGAATCTGCCATTAAAGATTATAAACAAGCGAAAGACTTAGGAAGAGGTTCTGTAATTGCTTATAATAATTTGGGTAACACATACAGAGAAACAGGAGAATATAAAGAGGCAATTAACGTATATAACACAGCTCTTTCTATCTCCAAAGATAACCCAATGGTTTTAAATAATAGGGGTTTAGCTAAATTTAATAACGGAGATTTGGAAGGTGCGATTGAAGATTTTAAAAAAGTGATTCAGATTCAGCCTGATAATGCTTCAGCTTATAATAACTTAGCAGGAGTTTACATTGAAAAAGAAGATTATGAAAAAGCAATAGAATACAGTTCAAAATCTTTATCGAAAGATGAAGACTATGCCTATGCATACTACAATCGTGCAGTTGCTTATGAAATGCTAAGAAAAGATATTCAAGCGTGTCAAGATTGGCAAAAAGCTGCAGATTTAGGTATTAAAGCCGCAGAGTCTTATAGTAATAAAATGAATTGTGAAAATTAAAATAATCAACCATGAAGAATTTATATATTTTAGCCATTTTATTGTATAGTTTTTCTTTTTCTCTATTTGCTCAAGAAAATATAGAGTTTACAAAGAAAAACTTCCCAAATAAGAAAAAGGAACTAAAACAAATTAATAATGATATTGCGCAAGCAAACTCTTATTTTGAGATGTACGTTCCTGCTTATATCCTTGCGTTAGATTTGTATGAAAAAGCGCATAATTTTAACCCAAATAACGCAGAAATTAATTATAAAATAGGAGTTTGCCTGTTGAATACAACAAGAAAATTTGATGCCTTACCTTATTTTGAAAAGGCAAAAAAATTAAAGAGAGATGTCGCACCAGATATCGATTATAACATCGGTAGGGGATATCATCTATCTCAAGAATGGGATAAGGCAATAGCTCAATATCAAGATTATCGTAAGACATTAAATCCAAAATCTGACATCAAAGTCATAAAAGATGTCGATAAAAAAATTCAAGAGTGTATCTCTGGAAAAAAATTGGTGCAAAATCCAAAAAAAGTTTGGATTGATAATATGGGGGCAGAAGTAAATTCAAAGCACCCTGATTATGGAATGATTCTAACAGCAGATGCTTCCGAAATATTCTTCACAAGTAGAAGACCCAATACAACAGGAATGAGGATTTCTGAATTTGACCAGTATTATTTTGAAGATGTTTACACATCTACAAAACTTAATGGTAAATGGACAACTGCAATGAATGTTGGAAATCCAATAAATACAAATGGTCATGATGCTACAGTAGCGTTAAGTCCTGACGGAAGTAAAATGATTATCTATTTGGACAATGATGGTGACGGAAACTTATATGAAAGTGTGAGAACAGGTAATGATTGGAGTAAACCAAAAGCATTTAACAAGGAAGTAAATTCTAAATATCATGAGGCATCGGCATGGTATTCACCAGATGGGAATCAGTTGTATTTTATTAGTGAGCGTCCTCTCGGTTCAAGAGGCGATCCAAAAGATAGAGATATTTATGTGGCTACATGGGATGAGAATAAAGAAGCGTGGCTTAACGTTCAAAGATTGCCAGATAACGTAAATACAGAATACGATGAAGATGGAGTTTTTATGCACCCAGATGGAAAAACACTCTATTTTTCATCAAAAGGTCATAACTCAATGGGTGGATATGATGTGTTTAAAACGGTAAAACAAGAAGATGGCTCATGGTCTAATCCAGAAAACATGGGTTATCCAATTAACACTCCTGATGATGATATATTCTTTACCATGGCAGCCAATGGTCGTGATGCATATATGACCTCATATAGAAAAGAAGGAATGGGAGATAAAGACCTTTATAAAATCACAATTCTTGAAATGAAAGATCCTGTTCTAAATGGCGAAGAGATGTTATTGGCCAATGCGACAACGAATGTGAAAGCAGGTGACATTGATGTTCTTTTTCCTGAATCGGGCAGTAAATTGATGATTTTAAGAGGAACAGTCAGGGATGCAAAAACAAATGAACCAGTAGGTTCGTCAATTGAGTTGATAGATAACAACCTAAATAAAACGATATCGAAGTTTAATTCTGATAAAGAAAATGGTAGATATCTGGTTTCATTACCTGGAGGAAAAGATTATGGATTGGCAGTGAAAGCAAATGGGTACTTGTTCCATTCTGAAAACTTTAATGTAAAAGAAACCGATGGATATCAGGAAGTAGAACTGGATATTTTCTTACATAAACTCGATGTTGGAAGTACAATTGCTCTAAGAAACGTATTCTTTGATTTGAATAAATATACTTTGAGAGATGCTTCTGTCAATGAGTTGGACCGTGTGGTGGAAATTATGAAAGAATATCCAAAAATGGAAATTGAATTGTCTGGTCATACTGACTCCAGAGGTTCTGCATCGTATAATAAAAACTTGTCTGAAAATAGAGCAAAAGCAGTGGTAGATTATTTGGTTGAACGAGGAATTGATAGAAGTCGTTTGACTTTTGCGGGATATGGATTTGAAAAAACCATCATTTCAGATCAAGAAATTGCTAAAATGAAGCGTGAATCTGATAAAGAAGCTGCTCATCAAGCCAATAGAAGAACGGAGTTGAAGATTTTAAAGATGTAATACATTATGTAATTGCGTGGATGCGACACCAATCGCGTCCGCACAATTGCGTTAATTAGTGAGCGATAAATTTCATCGACACCGAATTAACACAGTGCCTAACATTGTTTTTTGTCAAACGTTCTCCTTCAAATACATGTCCTAAATGTCCTTTGCAATTTGAACAAAGAATTTCAATTCTTTTTCCATCTCTATCCAAAACCCGTTCAATAGCTCCTTCTATTTCATCATCAAAAGAAGGCCAGCCACAACCAGCATCAAATTTGTCTTTTGAATGGTAAAGAGGAGATTCACATTGTTTGCAAACGTAAATTCCGTTGCGATTTTCGTCTAAAAGACTTCCCGAAAAAGGCATTTCAGTACCTTTATTTATCATTACACGTTCTTCTTCTGGCGATAAAATATTATATTTATTTTTCTTGTCCATTTTTCTAAAACAATTGAATTGTAGATATGTTCAATTTATTTTATTTTCCCCAATCTAAAAAAAATGCTAAACGTATTAAAAAATAAAAGAGAGTATTCAAAATAAAGATTTCCAAATACCCTCTTTTTTAATAATAACAAGTTTATATCTTAATCAAATAACCACTGATGTTAATGTAAACTTTCTGTCATATCTTTCGGTACAACCCATTTATCGTATTGTTCTTCCGTAACATATCCTAATCGGATAGCTTCTTCACGAAGTGTTGTTCCATTTTGATGTGCTGTATTTGCAATTTCAGCTGCTTTGTAATATCCGATATGTGTATTTAGCGCCGTAACTAACATCAGAGAATCATTTAATAGATGCTCAATACGCTTATAATTTGGTTCAATTCCTGAAACGCAGTTATCCGCAAAAGATACACAAGCATCTCCGATTAATCGGGCAGATTCTAACGCATTGGAAATCATTACGGGTTTAAAAACGTTTAATTCATAATGACCTTGTGTTCCGCCAATTGTTATTGCAACATCATTTCCCATTACTTGTGCAGCAACCATTGTTATCGCTTCAGACTGAGTTGGATTTACCTTTCCGGGCATAATTGATGAACCTGGTTCGTTTGTTGGGATAATGATTTCACCAATTCCTGAACGTGGTCCAGAAGCCATCATTCTGATATCATTGGCTATTTTATTTAATGACACCGCAATTTGTTTTAATGCACCATGTGTTTCTACGATAGCATCATGAGCGGCCAAAGCCTCGAACTTATTTTTTGCAGTTACAAAAGGCAATCCTGTAAATTCTGCAATTTTTTTTGCTACCAAATCTGCATAACCTTTTGGTGTATTTAATCCTGTTCCAACCGCTGTTCCTCCTAAAGCCAATTCAGAAAGATGAGGTAATGTATTTTTTAAGGCACGCAATCCATGGTCTAATTGTGCAACATAACCAGAAAACTCTTGTCCTAAAGTTAATGGTGTTGCATCCATTAAGTGTGTTCTTCCAATTTTTACAACATCTTTAAATGCTTTTGATTTTTTGTCCAACTCATCACGCAGGTATTGAACTCCTGGAATGGTTGTTTCAGCAATTCTTTTGTAAAGTGCAATGTGCATTCCCGTAGGGAAAGTGTCGTTTGAAGATTGAGATTTATTTACATCGTCATTTGGTGCTAATGTTTTTTCACCTTCGCCTAATTTATTACCTAAAATAACATGTGCACGGTTGGCAATAACTTCATTTACGTTCATGTTTGATTGTGTTCCAGAACCTGTTTGCCAAATCACAAGTGGAAATTGGTCGTCTAATTTGCCTGCTAAAATTTCATCACAAACTTTTGCAATTAAATCTCTTTTGTTTTCTGGCAAAACACCTAATTCACAGTTCGTATATGCTGCTGCCTTTTTTAAATAAGCAAAAGCATGAATAATTTCAATGGGCATCGAAGCACTTTCTCCAATCTTAAAATTATTTCTTGAGCGTTCTGTTTGCGCTCCCCAATACTTATCTGCAGGTACTTTTACCTCGCCGATTGTATCTTTTTCAATTCTATATTCCATTTTTTTACTGTTTATTTAAAAAATATGTTTACTTTTACCACAAATATAGTTAGAAAAGTAAGAAATTATGGGAGGTATTAGCATTTTCGGTATAGTTATTTTCCTTTTGATAGCAGGAATGGCATTTTGGGCACTTTTATTTCTAATGGGGTTCGTTCTTCCTTATTGGATTACATTAGGGATTTTTGAAAAACTTAGGCCTAAGAAAGTTTACGACGACGAGTTAGAAAATTAAAATTAAAGGTGGAAGAACTTTCACCTTAATATGGAATTATACGAATAGGAATCTAAAAGGGATTCCTTTTTTTTTGAATTGGCTACAGTAAAACAACCAACATACGAATCCATTTGGAAATTGGCTCTTCCTGCAATGTTAGGAGGCGTTATGGAGCCAGTTTTGTCTTTAACAGATATTGCAGTTGTTGGAAATATAGGATATGATTCTTTTAGCGAATCCAATGAAAATATTACAGCTGTTGCCGCAGTTGGTCTAGCAGGAAGTTTACTTTCATCAATAATATGGATTTTTGCACAAATTAAAAGCGCTATTTCTGCTCTTGTCTCTCAGGCTTATGGTTCGTCAAATATGGGAAAAATGGCAACACTTATTCCTCAGATGATTTATTTTAATCTTTCTGTTGGAATTGTTACGATGATAGCTGCCTATTTCTCATCTGCTTGGATATTTGAAAATATACTTTCTGCACAAGGAGGTATTTTAAAAGACTCGGTTTCTTATTTTAATATCCGGGTTTGGGGACTTCCATTAACGTTGGTTACATTTTCACTTTTCGGAGTTTTTAGAGGTGTTCAAAATACCTGGTGGATGATGATTGTGGCCTTAACGGGTGGATTACTGAATGTATTTTTAGATTTTGTTTTCGTTTTGGGCTGGTTCAATTGGACAGAACCCATGGGCGTTGATGGAGCGGCAATCGCCAGTGTAATTGCACAGGCAGTGATGTTTATTTTGGCACTTTATTTCCTGTTTTTTCATGCTAAAATAGAGCTGAAGCATTCGTGGAAATTGAATGATCAGTTTATTCCGTTATTGCAAATTGCAGGAAACTTGGTGTTGAGGACTGCTGTTTTGAATTTGGTGTTGATGCTCACCCATAAATTTTCAAATATTTATGGTACAATAGAAGCAGCAACACATGCTGTAATGCTGAATTTGTGGCTTTTTTCTGCATTTTTTCTTGATGGTTTCGCTAGTTCGGCCAATGCACAAGCAGGAAAGTTTTTAGGCGCAAAAAATAAAGATGCTATGAAAAGAAACCTAAGCCGTCATTTAGGTCTGAGCATCTTAACCGCCTTCGTATTGATAACTTTACTTGTGCTTTTTCATAAACCTTTAATGGGATTATTAATCGATAATGATGAGGTCTGGGAAACGTATCCCCGAGTTTTATATTTATTTGAAATCTGCCTTTTATTGAACGCTTTGGCTTTTGCCCTCGATGGAATATATAAAGGAATGGGCAAAGCTAAATTTCTTAGAAACCTACTTTTTATATCAACCTTAATCGGATTTTTACCCGTTTTGTTAATTGGACATTGGATTGCACCAAGACTTGAAACAATATGGTGGGCAATTATAGCTTGGATGTTTTTTCGTGCAATTATCCCATATTTCCACTTTAAAAAATGGTTAAGAGAATTTTAGTTTTCTTGATGTTTTTCAGCTATGCTATAAATTCCATCGAGGGGAAATAATCAAAGTGTGTGAAGCGATAATACTTCCAAGGATAGAGGTTTCAACAGAAACTAACTTTTCTTTAAACTTATCTATTTATATTGATTTTAAAATAAATTAAGAGCCTCGTTTTCTTTTGATTTTATTCAATTTATCTTTCAATGATTCTTGTTGATTTTTTCTTGTTTTTGGACGTTTAATTTCATCTTTTGGCTGCTTGGAATCATATTTTTTCTCAGAAACATTTGGTTTTAAATCTTCGGTTTTTGGTTTTAAATTTTCGTCCTCCACTGATTGCCCAAAACTGTACTTACTCTTGGAATCTTTATAATCTCTGGTGTACGATTTTTTATCAATTAGTTTTAAATCCTTGTTTTTTGGTTTTAAAACTGTTGGCTGTTCATTTCCCTTAATTTCATATTTCCCCTTTTCTTTCTCAGCCTTTTTTTCATCCTCTTTATTTTTTATTGGAGCCTTTTGTTCAATAGGTTTTTGTTCAACATAATCATCACCTAACTCTTCGATAATATGTTCCTTTTTCGAGCCTTTAAAGATTTGAAATTGTCTAAAACTACATTCCAAATTTCCGTTAAAAACGTTTAATTTTTTACTCGGATGGAGTCCAACTCTTTTTAATGCTTCCATGTTTGAAGAGATAATCCAACAATCAAATCCAACAAAATTATGTTTGAAGTTATTGCCTAAATCTTCATATAATTGTTCAGCATTTTCATGCAATCGTTCATCATAAGGCGGATTACAAATCACAATTCCTTTTTGTTTTGGAGCTGTTATTTTTGTGGCATCTCCAATCTCAAATTTTATCATATTCCCAATCGGAGCAATTTTGCTGTTTCTTTTGGCTTTTTGAATCATTTCTCCATCAATATCATAAGCCAAAATAGGAAAACCTAAATTTTGTGGTCGTCGATTTCCTTCAGCTTGTACTTTTTGCCAAATATCTTCATCGTAAGATTTAAAATTTTTAAAAGCATAATGCGTTCTTTCTATCATTGCGGGAATATTTGCTGCCCACAAAGCTGCTTCAATGGCAATCGTACCAGAACCTGTCATAGGATCAATCAAAGTTGATTTTCTGTCCCATCCAGAAAGTCTCAATAATCCGGCAGCCAAAACCTCGTTGATTGGTGCCTCTCCTATTTCTTGTCGATACCCTCTTTGATACAACGGCAAACCATTGGTGTTCAATGAAAGCACCACGGTTTTATCTGTAATATGAACATCTATTACAACTTGTGGAGACTTCACATTGACATCCGGTCGATTATTATATTTATCCCTAAAAACATCTGCAATTGCATCTTTGACTAATAACAGCGGATATTGTGTGTGCCTAAAAACTGTCGAAAAAACCGAACCTTTCACGGCAAAAGTTCTATCCACATCAAAGTAAGAAGTCCAATCAATTTTTTTGGCTTTTTTATATAAATCTTCCTCTTTATGGATTTTAAATTCGTCGATTTTCACAAGGACGGCAATTGCAAGTCTGCAACGATAATTGAATCGATAAACGTCTTCCCATGTTCCATCAACTTGAACAGCACGATTCAATAGTTTAATATTTTTGTAACCTAATTCACAAATTTCTTCCTTTAGTGCTTCCTCTAATCCAAAAAGGGTTTTTATTGTGATCTCTAATTGTTTCATTTTATCTTGTCATTAACGGTGATTTCCAATGGAAGATTACAGCCAAAGTTCTGAATGCAATAATAATTCCGATACTTATCCATAAAACAAAGGATTGATTTGTCCAACCCATATAATCTGAAAAAATATAAAATAAGCCTCCTGATAAGCATGGTATTGCATACATTTCTTCCCTAAAAATAAGTGGAACTTCCTTGCATAATACATCGCGTAGCATTCCTCCAAATGTTGCGGTTATGAGTCCCAAAAACAAGGCAATAATATATAATTGGTTATGCTCTATTCCTTTTTGAACCCCAATAATTGTAAAAGTAGCAATCCCAATTGTATCGAACAAAAACAATGTTCTTTTCCAACGTTCTAGCAAATTATGAAATAAAATCCCGATGGTTGCTGCGATCATTACGATGGTAATTTGCGAAGCAGAAGTTGTCCAAGCAATTTCTTGATGAAGTAATATATCTCTGATTGTTCCACCGCCCAATGCAGTTGTAAAAGCAATGACATATCCACCAATTGCATCAAATTTTTTATAAGATGCTGTAAGAACACCACTTAGGGCAAATGCAAATAAACCGATATGGTCAAGTATTTCTAACATGAATATTCTATAATTGACATTTTTTTCTTTTACATTTGTACAAATTAACTGATTTTATTGAGGTTGAGATACAACTTAGGCATTTTTTTATTAATAATTGGACTTTCTTGGACAAATTTATTTGTTGCTCAAGGGGTTGGACTTGTATTATCTGGTGGTGGTGCAACAGGAATGGCACACATTGGTGTAATTAAGGTGTTGGAAGAAAATGAAATCCCAATCTCATACATAACGGGAACAAGTATCGGTGCATTGATTGGGGGAATGTACGCCGCAGGATATTCTCCAGATGAAATTGCCGAATATGTTACTACGGATGAATTTAAAAAAATGACGCGCTTATCACGTTTGTCATCGGCTAAAAAATCACCGTCAGAAAGATTTCTTCTACGTGAGGCAGATGAAGATGCTTCTATTATCAACTTCTCATTTGCCTTTGATAGCCTTTTTACCAAATCATTACCAACTCATATTGGCTCGCCTTCTATGGTTGATTATGTGATGTTCCGTGATTTGGCTCAGGTTGGCGCTGTTTTAAATGAAGACTTTGATTCACTGTTTGTTCCTTTTCGCTGTGTTGCTTCAGATATTTATGCTAAAGAAAGTGTGGTATATAATTCAGGCGATTTGAATGCAGCAATTCGTACATCCATGACGTATCCTTTTTATCTGAACCCCATTCGGATTGATGGAAAATTGATGTTTGATGGGGGATTGTACAATAATTTTCCTGTTGATATTTTATATAGAGATTTTCAAGTAGATTTTATTATTGGGAGTAATGTTTCTGGAAATGATGGCCCGCCTCAAGAAGATGATATTTTGAGCCAAATCTCAACCATGTTTATGAAACGCACAGATTACTCTTTACCCTGTGAAGCAGGAATTATCATTGAACCTGAAATAGATGTTGGAACATTTGAATTCGAAAGTACAGAACAAGCAATAGAAATCGGATACACTGCTGCATTAACGTATATTGATAGCATAAAATCTCATGTTACTGAACGTATAAGTGTAGAAGATTTGAATAAAAAAAGAGAAAAGTTTAAAGAAAAGTTAGTTCCTGTTGAAATATCTACCATAGAAGTTCATTCATTTAAAGGAAGTGATGTTTCATTTGTGGAGAACAACTTTAAACGAGATTCAATTAGCGAGCCATTAATACATGAAGATTTTAAGAAATATTATTTTAGAACTTATGCAACACCTCAAATTAAGTACGTATATCCGACCCTTTCTAAAAGAAAAGACTCCACTTTCCATCTTGATTTAGATGTTTCAAAACAAAAGCCCTTTTCGGTTAGGTTTGGGGGACATTTTACGACAAGATCCGTGAACACAGGCTATTTGGGCATATCTTATTTAGATTTAGGAAAAGGGGCAGTTGGCGTGAACGCAGAAACGTATTTTGGTAAATTTTATACCTCAACAAAGGTAAAGGTTGATTATGATTTGCCTTCGTTTTTTCCTATAAGGTTATCGCCTTATTTTACATTCAATATATGGGATTATTTTAAAAGTAAATCCAGCTTTTTTGAGGATGTAGAGCCATCATTTTTGTTGCAAAACGAGTTATATTATGGTCTTTCATCTCAAATCCCAATAACGAATAATGGTAGATTGGGATTAGACATCAGAAAGTTTAAAAATAAAGATCAATATTACCAAACGTTGGAGTATTCAGAAGCTGATACAGCTGATGTTACAAATTTTCAAGGGGAAATGCTCGCTCTGAATTTTGAATACAATACTTTAAACAGAAAACAATGGGCATCCGAAGGAGCGATGCTAAAGGCAACATTTCGGTATGTTCAAGGGAAGGAACAAAGTATTTCAGGAAACACTACTTCTAATGAATATGATTTGAGAAGTTTTCACCGATGGATTAATCTTTCAATTGAAGGGAAACGTTACTTTAGAATGACTCCTTTCTTTAAAATTGGAATATATGGAAAGGGAGTATTTAATTCTCTGTCTCTCTTCTCTAATTATACAGCGTCATTGTTAACTTTTTCTGACTTTTCTCCGTTGCCCGATGCCCAGACGTTGTTCATGCCAGAGTACAGAGCGCCTCAATATATAGGAGGAGGAATTAATCTTATTTTTAATTATAAGAATTTTTTAGAATTAAGAATCGAACCCTATTTTTATCAGCCTTTTAGGAGTTTGACTCTACACGATGACGGTACGTTTGGTTTGTCAGGGTTCTTAAAAGGAGGTTTACCAATGGCTGCAACATCCTTAATCTACCATTCTCCTCTGGGTCCTCTTCGTTTTTCGGCACACTACTTTCCTAAACAACGAAATCCTGTTATGCTACAGTTGAGTTTTGGATATGTGATTTTTAATGATCGGTCGATACGATAAAAAAATATTAAATTAATTCATTATGTTGTAGACACTAATAATGTCTTTCATAATTTCATGTTCGTTAATATTCAGATTGATGATTTTCCCTGTTTTCATATCAAATACCCAACCGTGAACCCTAACTTTTTTGTCGGCTAAGGCCATTTGCACATCCTTGGTTTTTATCACGTTGATGCACTGCTCATACACGTTCAACTCTACAAGTCTATCATATCTTTTTGTATCACATTCAATCGCATTCAGCTCCTCTTGATGTAATCTGTAAACATCACGAATGTTACGTAGCCAAGGATTGAGAAGACCTAAATCTTTAGGCTGCATTGCTGCTTTTATCCCACCACAGCCATAATGTCCGCAAACAATAATGTGAGGAACTTTAAGATGCTCCACTGCATAATTTATTACAGATAAAACATTTAAGTCGTTGTTTGGCGCCATGTTCGAAATATTTCGGTGAGAAAATACTTCTCCAGGTCCAACACCCATCATCGCTTCAGCGGTTACTCTACTGTCTGAACAGCCAATAAATAAAAAAGAAGGATATTGACCTTTTGTGAGTTTATTGAAAAATTCTGGATCTTTAGATAAAGAGTCCTTAATCCATTTTTCATTGTTTTCAAATACTTCTTTGATTTCCATATCTTGTAAATTTCGTCAAATTTATTAATTAGCAAGGTCTATAACAAAAAATATTAAGATTTATTTCAACTATGTAAATACATTGAAAGAAAAAACTATGTCACTATGTGGTTAAAAATCAATACTTATTTTGTTATAAATTCAGGGTGTTATTCATGTGTAAACCACATAGATACATAGACAAATAAACTGTGTTCTTGTGTGGTTAGAGATACTTGGATACAATATTTTCCAATTTCTTGTAAACAACAAGGTTTGCATTCAGAAATTGTAATCAAAACATGTTGTCAACAAAATTTGCTCATTTGTTGTAAACAAAAGTGTTTGTGTTCAGGAGCTATAATCAAACTCAACCGCATTTTTATATCAGTGGTTATTTTGAAGAAAATAAAGACGAATACATCGAACAAATGAGAAATGTTTCGCAAACGAATGATTGGAACAAATGGATTCAGTTTTTCTTGAATGCGGTTGAAAGTCAGGCTATCCTAAATCTAGAGATAGCAGAGAGTATTAAAAATCTTTACGAAACAACAAAAGCTGAATTTTCAGACCTGCTTTCATCCAAATGGAATATGGAAATTTTGGATTTTATTTTTACTTATCCCGTTTTTAGAAATAATAAATTTGTCAGCACCACGAAAATTCCCAACGCTACTGCAGTACTCATTATCCGAAAATTGGTTGACAATGGCTATTTAGTTTTAAGAGAAGAAGCCGCTGGACGAAGAGCTGCTATGTATTCATTTGAACCTTTGATGAGATTGGTGAGGGTTTAAATTGAATATTATGAGGTTTTATTCGTGCATTATGCTATTTTTGAAGAGCTATGAGAATTTTAATCGACACTAACATCTTGATTCATTTAGAAGACAACAAAGTCATCAATGAAAGTTTTGCTCAATTTTACAGGTTAGCCATATCAAATAACTGTAAAATAGTATATCATCCTTTAGCCATTCCAAACGATTTAAACCGTGATAAGGATGTTGACAGAAAGCGGATTACAAAATCTAAATTACAGAAGTATGAAAAACTAACTGATTATTCAAAACCAGATGAAGATTTTAACAATTTAGTAGGCTGTAAAAATGAAAATGATAGAATTGATAACTTACAACTTTATCAAGTAAGTAAAAATTATGTTGATTATTTTGTCACAGAAGATAAAGGAATACATTCAAAAGCACAAAAAATAAAGATTGAAAACAAGGTGCTTAACGTAACAGCAATTCTAAATTTATTAGAAGAGAAATTCACCTTTAAAATCCCTTCACATCCTATACTCAAAGAACATAGTATAAGAGAAATAGAGCATAAATTCAATGGTTCATTTTTTGACAGCTTACGAGAAGATTATGGGAGTGAAACTTTTAATGCTTGGTTAAAAAAATGTGCGGAAAAAAATAGAAAATGCTACACGCTACAAATTGAAGAACAATTGCACGCCATTCTCATTTACAATATCGAAACAACAGAAGACCATCAGATTAAAGACATTTATGAGAAAGCGTTGAAGATATGCACTTTAAAAGTTGCAGATACAGCTTTCGGAATCAAACTAGGAGAATTATTTATCAATAAAATGTTTGAATATTGTATAGAACAAAAAATAAACTACTTATATCTTACCGTTTACGAAAAGCAGACACATTTAATTGATTTGCTTACTAAATTTGGGTTTTATCAAAACATCTTCACAAATAATCAAGGATTAGAAGAAATTCGAATGATAAAATCTCTTGATAAATCAAAAATAACAGATTGTAAGAATACAATAGGACACCATCCTTTTTATTATGATGGCAAAGACGTTTCTAAATATGCCATTCCGATTCGTCCTGATTACTATGGTTCACTTTTTAAAGATGGAGAATTTAGAAATCCCACTCTTTTTGACAATACTTTAGACAGTATAAATGAAATTCAAGGAAATACGATAATAAAAGCCTATATATCAAGTTCAAAAACTGTTAAACTACAACAAGGAGATATTTTGTTCTTTTATGCTTCAAAGAATAGTAAAGCCATTGAACCTGTGGGAATATTGGAAAATATCGAAATCGTAGATAACTTTGAACATCTTTGGGAAATCGTAAAAAATAAGACTGTTTTTTCTCAGACTGATTTACAAAAGATGCTGGACGAAAAGGGAAAACTGAATGTTATTACGTTTAGACTTATCAATTACTTAAAAAAGAAAGTAACTTTACAGAAAATAAGAGAAATACCGAGTTTTAAAAATAAGATACAAACTATAACAAGGCTAAAAGAAGCTGATTACCAACAATTAAAAAATGAAGGATACTTTGACAGACGTTATATTATCGATTAAGCCCGTTTATGCAAATGCAATACTTGAAGGCGTGAAAACGGTTGAGTTTCGGAAAAGAATATTTAAGAAAAATGTAGATAAAATTTTTATTTATTCCTCTTCACCTATCAAAATGATTGTTGGCTATTTTACTTTCTCAAATATTGTGGAAGATACACCCGAAAATCTTTGGAAAATCTTTCATCAAGTGGGCGGAATTAATAAGGATGACTTTTTTGAGTATTATAAAGAAACTGAAAAAGGATTTGGAATTGTGATTAAAGAAGTGGTAAAGTTTGAAGCGGAAAAAGACCCGATGGAGTTTATTGAGAATTTTACTGCGCCACAATCATATGTATATTTGGAGAGGGAGTTGTTGAATTAATTAAATTCGAGAAATAAAATTCACTAAATGATTATGAGCAAAATGGAAAATTTGATATCTTTAAGATTATGCTTATTGAAAATAGTAAATTAAATGAATTGTTTTAATTTTATAAAAAACAATTAGATATGTATATTGATTATTCCACTTGGGAAACATTTGAATACACATTGAGTTCTTTGAACTTAGATTTAAATAATCCAAGAATAAAGTATAGAGGTGTTTCTTTGAATCAAACTCAGATAATGAAATTTCTTATTGAAAAAGAAAAAGTATATGAATTGGCAAAAAAAATATCCGAAGAAGGTTATTTTGTTGGTGAAGAACCAATAATATGTATAGAAAATAATAAAAAAGTTGTTCTTGAAGGAAATAGAAGGACAGCGGCATTAAAATTATTACAAGACCCTAAGAAATATCTTTCTAATGCAAAAGCCAATACTTTACTTCAAAATATTTTAAAAAATGACTTTCCAGTAGATAAAAAATTAAAATGTTATATAGCTCCGAATAGGCTTCTTGCAAATCCAATAATATATGAAAGACATCAAGGAAATAGTTTGGAAAAATGGAGGACTGGTAATCAATATGCCTTTGTGGCAGAAATGTATTATGAAGACGGTTTAAGTATTGAAGATATTTGTGATGTTCTAAACGAGAGCAGAGCAAAAATCTTAAAACCACTCAAGGCTTATAATCTATTTCTTGAAGGACAAACAGTTCTTGAAAAAGAAGCAGGTATTAAGATTGATATTGCTGATTTTGAAATCACCAACCTAGAAAGATTCTATGCTTTTGAAGATGCAAGAAAACTAATAGGTGTTAATTTTGATAATGAAAATGGGGGATTAATAATCAATTTGCCAAGAGAGGAGTTTGAAAAGCGAATTCTTGTAGTTTTTAAAATCCTATTGGATTCTGAAAGATTTTCCAGAGATTTTAATAAAGATGACGATAAAAAGATTTTTATTGACAACCTTAAAAAAGACTCTAATTTCAATTTAGATATTATAGAAGAGGCTTCAATAGTTGAAAGTAAATCTTCATTAAAAAGAATCTGTTTAGAAGAGGAAAAAAATAAAACTGTAACAAGAACGAGAAAGCGGTCTAGAAAAAAACTCTATGATAATTTAATAATAGCAAGAGAAAAAGAAATCATTTTTGATAATGAAAAATTAGACATCTTATTTTCTGAATTAAAACATCTTCCTATTGATAAAGTTTATTCTTTTGCTGTTCTATTACGAACTTATCTTGAGCAGTCTTTATATTTTTACTTAAAAGAAAATAAATTATTAGAAAATTTATCATTAAAAACAAATGAAGAAAGCGAAAAAAATGGATTAAAGAAAATAGAGACTTTAATTAGCCATATAAAAGGTAAATATAAAGTTCAAGGAGAAATTGAAACACCTCCTATTATGGGGATTTTAAAATTTAATGGAAACAAAGATTACTCCAACGCTTCCTTGAAAATAATGTTGGATTATGTGAAAAACAATGAGCTCGACAATCATTTAGACGCTAATCAACTTAAAAATTTGAAACTTTACATTGACAATATAAAAAATGAATTAGACTTAGCAGTTCATAATATTGAGACAATTATTGATTTATCGCATAACAAAAGAGCTTGGAAGCATCTTGAGCCGCTTTTTGACATTTTAAGTAATAATATTCCAAAATGATAATAAATAAAATACACATAAAAAAGTTCAGAGGTTTTCAAGATGTGGAATTTGAATTAGGAAACCTTATTACTGCTATTTCTGGACAAAATGGAACCCAAAAGACTACAATTTTAGGAATGCTAAGTCAACCTTTCGCACTTACAGATGAGAATCATCCTATGAAAGGTGAAAAACCTTTATCTGGAGGGAACTATGTATCTTCCTTTGCTGATAAGTTTAAAATTTCTGAAGCATTTGATAAAGCAGGTGAGCACGAATGGACATTATTCTTTGAAAATGATATTTTTCCTCCCTATGAAGTTGAAAGTATTTATAGAGATAAATCAAAAGGTATTATAAGATTTTGGAAAAAAGGAGACAGAAGCAAAGGGTCTGGGTTTATCCAATTACCAGTAATTTATTTAAGTCTTAAAAGATTATTACCAATTGGTGAAGACACAAAACTGAATATTGATGAACAAAAGTCCCTATCAGATGAAGATTTTGAATTTTATAAAAAATGGTTCAACAAAATTCTAATTTTAACAAGAGAAAAAGACAAAGTAACAAGTTCTAATTATTTGTCAAGTACTAACAAACAAACTCTTGGAGCGAATACGGATCATTATGATTGGAAATCTAATTCCGCTGGGCAAGATAATCTGAGCAAAATACTTTTATCGATTTTGTCTTTTAAAAAATTGCAAGAAAAGTATAAAAATGATTATAAAGGAGGTATTCTTGCGATAGACGAAATAGATGCCAGTTTTTATCCAGGTTCACAAAAAATACTTTTTGATTCATTGATTAATTTTGCTTCAAAATTTAAAATTCAGATAATCTTTACTACTCATTCACTCACTATATTAGAGCAAGTAGATAGGATACAATCAGATATAAGAAGGAAAGGACAAGTAAAATTAATGTTTTTAACAAAGGAAGATGGAAAAATAAATATAAAAGGTGACACTAATTATCAGTATATTAAAAACCATCTGAATAGAACTTTGACAGGGAAATCAAGGACAAAAAAAATAGATTTATATACCGAAGATAAAGAAGGAGCAGTTTTTGTTAAATCTTTAATTGGTCAAAAAACAAAATATGTGAATTTTGTAGATGTCAGTTTAGGTTGTGGAAATATAATTCAATTAGCTTCGGTTAAAGTGCCTTCGTTCAGCTTTCCAAATTCTATAATAGTTTTGGATGGCGATGTAAAAGAAGATGCTAGGCAATTTAATAGAACAAAAAAGCTTAAAAATGTATTATTTTTGCCTACTAACTTATCCATAGAACAATTGTTATCAGAGTTTTTATTTAATTTAAGTGACACACATCCTTTGTGGAATGAGATCGATGAGACTTTTGATCACCAATATTGCTTTCAAGAATACTCAAATGATGAAATTCAGACAGATAGAGAAAAAGCTAAAAAGTGGTTCAATACTCATTATCCAATTTGGGGCAGAAATGCTTCAAAAGTTTTAAATGTATGGAAGAAGGAAAACAAAGAACTTGTTCAAGAATTTAATGATAGTTTTGTTGAATTAATTAATCGTATTAATAAATGAATTATTCACCTTTAAGATATCCAGGTGGGAAAAATAAATTATCCTCATTCATTGCGAAAATTTGCATTGATAATAAAATTAATGGGCATTATGTAGAACCTTATTCAGGAGGGGCTGCGGTGGCACTATTCTTACTCTTAGAAGGATTTGTTGAGAAAATCACAATCAACGATAAAGATAGGTCTATTTACGCTTTTTGGCATTCGGTTTTAAATAATACAAATAAATTATGTGATTTAATTGAGAATGCAGAACTAAATATTCCAGAATGGAGAAAGCAAAAGGAAATTCAAGCTAATAAAGAAAAGGCTGATTTACTTTCTCTTGGCTTTTCTACTTTTTATTTAAATCGAACAAATAGGTCAGGAATAATCAATGCTGGCGTAATGGGAGGAATTGAGCAGAATGGAAATTACTTGATGGATTGCCGGTTTAATAGGATTGAATTAATTCAAAGAATTAGAAATATTTCAAAACATAAAAAGAATATTAGACTTTATAGGAAAGATGCCATTAAACTAATTGATAAAATTCAAGAAGAAGCCAAAAATGACAATATTATATTTTATTTTGACCCACCCTATTATTTGAAAGCAAGTACACTTTATATGAATCATTATGAAGATGACAGTCATAAAATGGTAAGTGATAAAATTAAAGCCATAAAGAATATTAAATGGATTGTTTCTTATGATAATGTTCCCGAAATTCAAAAATTATATTCAGATTATCCTAAAAAAGAATTTTCATTTAAACATACAGCTTACGAAAGTAGAGAAGGAAAAGAGATAATGTTTTTTAGTGATAATTTGGTTCAACCAGATATAAAAGACTATAATCCAATCAAGTTTAAAAAAGTAAAAAAGATTAAAAGTATTGCATATATAGATTAGAATTAATTAAAAACAAAAACATATAAGAAAAAAATAAAAAACATATAAAATATTAGCGTTTCGCTTTAAAATCCTGTAACCGAAATCTTGGAAAATTTCAAAAACCACAGGGAGAGTAAAAGAGGAAACGCCTACGGTAAAGCGTGGGCGTTCTTTTGCTTTGTGGTTAGGTTTTCCAAGAACCTCGGTTGCAAGTAGGGAATTAGCTCACGCTCCTTTTTTAAAACCGTAGTAAATGAAATTATACCAAATATTAGAATCTCAACTCAAAAAAGAACCCAATTACGTTTCCGATAATGGCGAACTTAAAAAATGGGTAGTCATTAATAAAGCACAAAGCTTTGATGAAGAACTAATTGAACTTTTATTAAAAGAACCTACCGTTAAATCATCTTTTTTTAAAGAAATTGCAGGGGTTACAGTTTTTAACCAAGCACTATTTCTTCAATTTTTGGAGCAGAAAAATTACCTGAACGACAGTTATACACAATATAAAAATAAAATAGGTTTAACCATTGATGGCAAATACCTGAAACAGCGCAATGAAGTCGCTTTGGTTTGGCCTTTTAAAGATTGTGTTTTAGAAGGCGGTCAAAGCAGGGAAGAAGACAAACGAGAAGAAATCTTTTTTAACGAGATTTTAGCACAAGACGAAATCACCCAACTTTTAGAGCCAAAAGTACTTACCAACGCTAAAACCTTTGACAAAGATGGCGAACACGATTTTAAAGATTTTACACGTGATGCTGAACTTAATAAAAAAAGAGGACTGCCCGAAGATACCATTACCGACAATCTAATAATTAAAGGAAACAACCTTTTGGCTTTGCACACTTTAAAAAAAGAGTTTGCAGGCAAGGTAAAACTTATCTATATAGACCCACCTTATAATACAGGTTCTGATAGCTTTCAATATAATGATAATTTTAACCATTCGACTTGGCTTACTTTTATGAGAAATAGGTTAAGAGAAGCATATAAACTATTATCTGAAGAAGGTGCTATTTTTATAAGTATCAACCATATTGAACTAAGTTATTTATCAATTTTATTAGATGAAATTTTCGGAAGAGAAAATAAGCTACCTCTAATAACATTGAAAGCTGGCACAACAGCAAGCTATAGGTCAATAAATGATTGTCCTGTAAATGTAACGGAATATGTAGTAGCATATTCGAAAACAAGTAATTTTAAGCCAAATTCTGTTTACAGAGAATCGGGTTATTCAGAGGATTATTCACATTATATTAGCAATAAAAATGATGAGCCTGAAAAATGGGAACTAATTTCTTTAACTGAAATAATCCATAATAAACATAATTGTAAAAATTGGAGGGAATTCAAGAAGAGATTTGGGACAAACTGGAAGCAAAAAAGATTCGAAGAAATGGAATTATTTGCAATCCAAAATAAGGAATCTGTTGTAAGTCTAAACACTCTTCAAAAACCTTCAAAAACAATACAAGAAGTAATTACCAAATCAAAAAAAAATAGGGACATAGTATTTGAAGTTGTGCGTGATAACGCTTCAAATATATATTGTTATAATGGTAGGACTTTGGCATTTTTTTCAAGTAAGTTTAGAGAGATTGACGGTGAATTTTTACCATCAGCTATTTTGACAAATCTGTGGGACGATATATCATTTCTTGGTATTGGACCAGAAGGTGGTGTTACGTTAGAAAATGGCAAAAAACCTGAGTATTTATTAAAAACAATATTTGAGTTAATTACACAGGAAAATGATATTGTAATAGATTTTCATATTGGTAGTGGTACTACTGCTGCTGTGGCTCATAAAATGAATAGACAATATATTGGTTGTGAACAAATCACCAATCAAATTACATTAACAAAAAATAGACTTACAAATGTTATTAATGGTGATAAATCTGGTATTTCAGATTATGAAGATGTAAATTGGCAAGGCGGAGGCTCATTTACCTATCTCGAACTCAAAAAATACAACCAGAATTTTATTGAGAAAATTGAAGAAGCTAAAAACACGGGAGAACTTTTACAGATTTGGGAGCAAATGAAAGAAAAAAGTTTTTTGAATTACAATGTGGATATTAAAAAACAAGACGAGCATATTGAGGAGTTCAAAGCTTTGAGTTTAACAGAACAGAAGCAACACCTTTGTGAGATTTTAGACAAAAATCAATTGTATGTCAATCTTTCTTCGCTAAATGATTCGGATTTTGAATGTACTGAAGTAGAAAAAGAAATTACAAATGATTTTTATGGAGCAAAATGATTATATTCAGATTGGTGAACCACATAGATACATAGAAAAAACTATGTGGTTAAAAAAGAAGAAATTATGTTGACGAAGAAATATTTAGACGATTTGACTTACGAAATAGTTGGAAGCGCAATAGAAGTTCATAAAATAATGGGTAGAGGCTTGTTAGAAAGTGTTTATCATCAATGCATGATGGAAGAGTTGAAACATAGGAAAATAAATTTTCAAACAGAGATGAACATACCCGTAAACTATAAAGGGAAAATGCTAAATATTGACTTTAGATGTGATTTATTTGTCGAGAATTGTTTAGTTGTTGAATTAAAAGCTGTTCAAGAAATGAGTCCAATTTTTGAAGCGCAGCTTCTAACCTATATGAAACTTCTGCAAGTTCCAAAAGGACTACTAATCAATTTCAATTGCTCAAATATTTTTCACGAAGGACAAAAAACTTTTGTGAATGAATATTTTAGAAAATTAATATAAACCACATAGATACATAGAAAAAAGACTATGTCACTATGTGGTTAAAAAAATAAGTGGTTAAACAATAAATTATGGCATTTTTACACGAAATATTCAATAATCCATTTGCCAGAAAAGCGTTGGCGGAGGTGAAATTACCCAGTCACATCGGCGACAATCTGAAATACGATATTCGTTTGTATCAGGAAGAAGCTTTTAAGCGATACCTTTATTTAGAGCAAGAAAATTTTGAAGGCAAACCCAACAAACCGATGCACTTGTTGTATAATATGGCAACAGGAAGTGGAAAAACATTGGTAATGGCGGGTTTAATCTTGCATTTGTACGAAAAAGGACATCGTAATTTTTTATTTTTTGTGAACAGTAATAACATCATTCAAAAAACAAAAGATAATTTCTTGAATGCCCAATCTTCCAAGTATTTGTTTAAAGACAAAATTG
>Ga0265293_10000334_pt1 | contig 113985 bp, 91 predicted proteins | sample Munlanlewell138R_FD_192505 | JGI IMG/M metagenome (GOLD analysis project Ga0265293, IMG submission 192505) | Leachate microbial communities from a municipal landfill in Southern Ontario, Canada - Leachate well 138R | ecosystem: Engineered > Solid waste > Landfill > Unclassified | place... | reverse complement strand
TCAAAATCGGCAACAATGCTCTTCTTGAATTCTTTTGAGTATGTACGTTGTTTGCGGATACTCCGTAGATTTGCTTTCATAGGTATTATCTCCATTAGTGGTCAACCTATGTCAGGGACGTACATTCCCGCAGCGGAGAGCAACGAGGCTGGAATACCCCTCAAATTTCTGTTTCACCTCACTTCCGCCGCACCCCACCTAAAGCCTGAACACTCTTGATTGGGTTTGTGGATGTTCGGTGATTCGAAATAATGGGGCTTAATCCATTTCAAAATTGAATTTTACCACATGAACCTGGATTGGTTTGCCAATTTCTCGGTTAACAAAGTAAAAGTAATCTTCCTCGTCTTGCCACCGGATATTCCAAGGGCGCCTATTAAATTTTTTGGAGTTATTAGCATCCAACATTCTAGTTGTAATGGGTGCATATCCTATTGGCTGCATCCCCGAATCATAGAGTTCTGCGCCAAAGGTTCGTTGGTTCCCGTCGGCACTTTCAATATCAGTAAAATGTACTATACGGCCGTCTTTTAGCTGAAATAGCCCCAACGATTGGTTATAAACTATAAAATAATCTCTTGTTCCACCACCAGAACGCATAACGTCAAAAAGGGCGGGTTCTTTTGTGGTAACAATACGCAGGGTTCTTTCCAGCTTATGCGTGTACCCTTTTACCATTCCACCATAAGCAACTTGAACAGTGGTGTTATCTTCTGATAATTGATATTTATAGATATCCCCATTGTATGCAAAGGGCGCAAAGTAAAAAATATCTTCATTTATAAGATTGCTTCCTTGAAATTGGTTTAATACGGAAATGAAGCGTTTATCAAGATCTTCAAAATCTCTAGGGGATACGCCCTCCCCAACCCGTTCATATTGGTCATAAATGTGCAGATATTCCTGGCCCAATGGATCCGAGTCTCCTTTAGGTAACTTATAATTCATCAGCGTATATCCTCTCCATCTTCCAAATTTAATTCGGGAGTCAATCATCTCTCCTAGGTCTATGGTTTTAATAAATTCGCCACTGGAGTGGAAGGTCTTTAACAACTGAGCGCTGCGATCAAAAATGGTTACAATATCATCTGAATCAATACCTAAGCCAGCCATTTGCGTAAACTCAGCTGGACCGCGGCCTTTGTTTCCTATGGGGTATAAGAACTCTCCATCTTGGCTAAAAACCAGCACTTTATTTTGTCCCATGTCACCTACCAGAATTCTTCCCTCTGAGTCGGTAACAATATAGTTTGGGAATATTAAAAAATAGGAGGTGCTCTCCCCAAGGGTTAGCAGGGTATCCACACGCACGTCAATATGCTTCCAAATCTTGGCGGTCTCCTCTGCTTTTCTGTTCTCACATCCAATTATGGTTGCTATAAAGGCTAAGAAATAAAAAAATTCCCCAAATTTTATTTGTGACATCATAAACACCTTTAAACTTACAGGCTCCTTACTTTTTTCTAAAGAATGAGCAAGGGGCCTCTTTATATTTATGTGTGTTGTATTTCACAGCCACTCCCATTTTGGGTACAATCACCATTCACTGAAATACACTCGTGGTAACCGCCAATATTTACGCGTTCGCACGACATATGTTCATCAAAACGGCCGCTACATACCTCACAGTTGGGGGCAAAAGGGGTCGCATTTATTTCGCTAAATGCAAAGGTACCAAGTGCCAGAAAAAGCACTACTATCGAACTTTTTAGGATATTATTTATAGTTAACATTTTACTATCTCTTTCATTTAAAGGTTGGTTTTAGTTAAGAGTATGGGAGCCCGAAAAAATAACCCGATTAAGCATATCCCACTTGTACTCTGGTGGAGTTATGCGTTCCAAAACCAGAATTCTTTCGGAAATGGTTTGGGTTTTGTTATTCACAAAAACCCATTGGTTTTTGAAATTATTTTTGCCCCAAGAGGAAAGTGTTCGCCCTGGTTCAACCGCAGAAGAAAGGGGAATAACTTGGTCTACAATCTTAAATACTGTTTTGTAGCGTTGTTCACTAAGGCTGTCGCCATCTGTAATAACAACAAGCTTTTCGATTTTGTGCCCATCAAAGAATAACTGGTTAAGGCTGTCTATTTGGTCATAAAACTCGAAAAACTCGTTAATGCAACTGGAACAGCTTTGAGCGGCTAAAACCCCGATGGCCGTTATGTTGTAGGCTACAAAGTTTGTATTGAAGTAACTTAGGTCGATGCGAGCGCTGTCCAGTTTTAAGTCAGGTTCCGTAGCATTTACAAAATTATCTTGATGCATATTTTGATAGGCAAAATAAAAAAGCAAACCAGCAACAAGCATAATAAATACGACAAGGCTTTTTTTAAGAATCATAGCTACCATTGCGTAAGATGGTTATAAATATATTATTTTCCAGAATTAACTCTGTTTTTAATCAAGTAAAATAAAAACAAGAAGTCATAATTAAGTATAAGATATTTACATGTTTTTACCTTTGGTCTGATATTGTACGAATCGAAAAAGCCTTTGCCTGAAAGCCTAGTTGAATGCAACAAATAGGAGCCACCCAAATCAAGAAAAGAGTCCCAGAAACTATCCCTCCACTCGTTGCCAATTCCCCATAAATTATTTCCAATAACTATCCCTCAAATTTCTATTTCACATCTCTTTCAGTGCACTCCTTCTAAATCCTTGCGCCATACAATAATCATTTCCATATTAAACGCGATTATTAATTATTTCTGGAAACAATGAAAAAACCACTCTCTTTATACATAAGCTTCTTTTTATTGGCAATTCTGTTAGTGCCTTTTGGGGCATTAACTGCGCAAACTGCTAATGAATACACTATTTCTTTTGAGAATCGAAATCAAAATGAAGCCTATGTTACGGCAACCTTTTCGAATTTAAATCCATCTACGCTTGAAGTTAGAATGAGTAGATCGTCGCCGGGGCGCTATGCGTTGCACGAGTTTGCAAAAAATGTGTACAGCGTGGAGGCTTTTAATAGTAAAGGTGAGAAATTACCCGTTAATCGGCCAAATTTGCATCAATGGGATGTGAGTGGTCATGATGGGACCGTGGTTTTTAAATATACTTTGTTTGGTAATCATGGCGATGGAACCTACGTTCAAATTGATGATACGCATGCACATTTAAATGCACCAGGAACTTTTGTAACTGCCAGAGAATATGGACATCGTCCAGTAAATGTTACATTCGATATTCCTGAAAATTCGAATTGGAAAATCGCAACTCAGCTGGAGCATCTCGAAGGCACTACCTATTACGCGCCAGATACCTACTATCTTCTTGATAGCCCGATTGAAATTGCAGATATGCATTTCCGTGAAAGAAAAGTGGATGGTCAAAATATCCGGATAGCTTTACACACACCGGCAACCGATGCCGAAGTTGATGAATATTTCGAAAAAGTGATGGCGATTGTTAATGCTCAAATAGATGTTTTTGGTGAATTACCTGAACTTGATTTTGGAGAGTACACCTTCCTACTATGCTATGTACCCAATGCCTCAGGCGATGGAATGGAGCATAGAAACTCAACTTATGTTACAAGTTCAAAACCGTTAGAACGTCCACTCGGTGATACAGGCATTGGAACTGTTTCGCATGAATTTATACATACTTGGAATGTTGAGCGTATTCGTCCAAAATCGTTAGAGCCTTATAATTTCGAAGATGCGAACATGAGTGGCGACCTTTGGTTTGCAGAAGGTTTCACTAGCTACTATACTCCATTTATTTTAGCTAGAGCGGGTTTAAACACCGAGCAAGAATATATAGAAGGGTTAGGAAGATCGATTAGCTATGTACTGAATTCGCCTGGTAGAGGCTATTTCAATCCCATTGAAATGAGCTATCAGGCTCCCTTTGTGGATGCATCCAGAGCAGTTGATGCCAATAATAGAGTGAATACCTTTATTTCCTATTACACTTATGGCAGTGTGCTAGGTTTAGGTCTAGATTTGATGTTGCGTGAAATGGACAAAGGTTTGAGTTTAGATGGAATGATGCAATTAATGTGGGAGAAGTTTGGCAAGACAGAAATTCCCTATACCGTGCGTGATATTCAAGCTACTTTAGCCGAATATACGAATGAGGAGTTCGCTGCTAATTATTTCGACAACTATATTTTTGATAGCAAACTACCCGATTATAAAGCGCTGTTTAAAAAGGTGGGAGTGAAATATGAACTACAAAATCCAGATGTGCCCGATTTTGGCGGACGAATTTTCTACAGAAATGGCAAGTGGCAGTTATCATCAAATCCACGTAAAGATTCACCTATCTATAAAGCAGGTATAAATACGTCTGATGAGTTTTTATCTATCGGAGGAGTGATATTAAATGAAGACACCAAATTTACTGAATTAATGAGCTCTTTTAAGCCAGGTCAAAGCATTGAAATCGTGACAAATCGATGGAGTAAAGAAAATAAATACACCATCAAGCTAGATGTAGATGCTACCATGGCTACAACTATAGATAGTGGTGCCAGTAAAAAAGCAGTAGATCGTAGGAAAGCTTGGGTGCTAGGAAAAAATTAATTTCAATAAAAAAATTCAACAAAAAACCTCGTAAGGAAATAATGAATAAGTATATACTTTTGTTTGGTATGGCACTGTTTTTACTAACAGATGCTTTTGCCCAACAAACCCCAGCAATTTTATCGATGAAAGACCGAGCTCAAGTAATTGACGAGTTATTACAGGATAGAATTGAAACAGTTTTACCCCAGATTATGCGTCGTGAAGGTCTAGATATGTGGGTAATTATTTCCAGAGAGTATAATGAAGATCCTGTTATCAAAACGATGCTACCCGCTACTTGGCATGCCGCTCGAAGAAGAACCATCTTGGTTATTTACGATCAAGGTGGAAATAAAGGATTAGAAACCCTTGCCGTTGCCCGCTACGATGTGGGAACCACGTTCAAAAAAGCTTGGAATCCTGAGGAACAACCCAACCAGTGGGAAGCGTTAGCTGAGATTATAAGAGAACGTAATCCTAAAAAGATTGGCGTAAATAAATCCAAACATTTCGGAATTGTAGATGGCATTGTAGCTACAGAGCTCGAGGAATTACAAAATATTCTCGGCAAAAAATATAGTCCCAGAATTGTATCTGCAGAAAAAGTGGCAATAGGTTGGTTAGAAACCAGAACACCCAAAGAAATGGCCATTTACCCACAGATTGTACGTATTGCGCATAATATCATTGCAGAAGGATTTTCGGATGCGGTTATTCAACCAGGCGTAACCACTACCGATGATGTGGTTTGGTGGTTTCGAGATAGAATTAGAGAGCTCAAGTTGGTTGCATGGTTTCATCCAAGTGTATCCATTCAGCGAGCCGATCCAGAATCTTTCGATCATTTGAGAACTTTCGATAGTAGTCCCAAAGAAAATGTGATTTTGCCGGGCGATCTAATCCATGTGGATTTTGGAATTACCTACCTTCGCCTAAATACCGATACGCAGCAACACGCATATATTTTGAAACCGGGCGAAACAGAAGTGCCAGCCTATCTTAAAAAGGCATTCGATAATGGAAATCGTCTCCAAGATATATTTACCAACAATTTTAAAGAAGGTAGAACTGGAAATGAAGTGCTTAAAATGTCGAGAGAGCAAGCCATTGCCGAAGGTATAAAACCATCCATTTATACGCACCCCATTGGCTATCATGGGCATGGCTCAGGGACAACTCTTGGCATGTGGGATGCACAAGATGGAGTGCCGTTTACAGGCGATTATCCACTTCATCTAAATACCGCCTATTCCATTGAGCTAAATGCCGCTACCTATATCGAAGAGTGGGGCAAAGAAATCCGCATAATGCTTGAAGAAGATGCCTTTTTTGATGAAACAGGAGTTTGGTATATAGATGGACGTCAGCGTGAAATTATGACCATTCCTAGAATTCCTGCAAAGCAGTAAACACCAACTCTGATAGGGTTGGGAATTTGGGGACTGGGAGACTAAGAAATTGAGGGATTGGGGAATACAGAATGCAGAAGTCAGAATACAGAATTCAGGGATTGACACCATCTCAATACTAACTACTAATTACTTCTTTTTCCCCTCGTTGCAAAACCTGTCTTCCGCAGGCAGGCTCCAGCTTTGCAACGTAATTCCTGAAGCTCCAGCTTCTAATACTGTAAAATGGAAACGTAAGCCTCTTATTATTTTCCCCAAAAAAAAGGAGTAAATTGCATAAGAATTCATATAAATGAATATAATAGGAAGCAGGGCAGACAGGCTTCTCAAAGTGCATCACAAAGGTGGACCTGCGTGACGAGGGAAAGGAATAAATAAATAAATACATGAGGTGAGAATGATGAGTTTTAACAGTTTAGAAGATAAAATATCACATGCACGAAGTGTTAAGCATTCACTTCCACCTCTTCCATTTACCATTGTTAGTCTGCTTAAAAAGGGAATTGAAAATAGCAGCTCTTTTTTAACTTATTTAGATCAAAACGGAAATCGAGTAGAGTTTTCATACAGAGAATTTTATGAGATGGTGCTAGCTACGGCACACTTTTATCAAAGCCAAGGCTTACAAGTGGGTGATAAAATTGCCACAATATCTCACAATCACTGGCAAACGGTAGTTCAGTATTTCGCTGCTTGGTTTTGTGGCTTGGTGATAGTTCCTGTAAATATCGGCGAAGACGATAATCGGATTGAATACATCTTAAAAAATGCAGAGGTAAAGCTAGCATTGGTAAGGGATAGCTATCTCTCTAGAATTGAGGATATATGTGCCTTGCCCGAGCTGAATGCTGTTAAATTAATCGAATGTGGAGAATCGCTCACATCCTTTTCTTTGGCGGAAGGAGTTTTGAAAGAGCCAAGTTTTGATATTGATACCGAAGCGCTCATAGTATTCACTTCAGGTACCACGGGAAATCCCAAGGGAGTAGTGCTATCGCAGAAGAATTTACTCGAAGATGCACGTTCGATTTCTGAATGGCATCAGATAACTGCAGAAACCCGAATGATGTGCGTATTACCTATTCATCATGTAAATGGAACGGTGGTAACCTTACTCACTCCATTTTATACCGGCGCATCTACGGTGTTGATTGAAAAGTTTAAAGTGGAACAATTCTTTCCGACTATAGAAAAAGAAAAGGTTCACATTGTAAGTGTAGTTCCCACTTTACTCCAGTATTTAACGAGCTATTATGGAGATAAGGCACTTCCCAAACTAGAAGATTTCAAACACATGATTTGTGGTGCAGGTCCACTAACTATAAATGTAGCAAAGAATTTCGAAGCACTTTTTGGGAAACCTATTGTGCATGGCTACGGACTTTCTGAAACAACTTGCTACTCATGTTTCCTGCCTCTTAATCTCAGCCTAAAAGAACATCAAAGCTGGATGTATGATTTTGGTTTTCCGAGTATTGGAGTTCCCATTTCAGCAAACGAGATGGATATTCATGATGAGTTTGGGAAATCGGTTGCGGAAGGGGAGCGTGGTGAAATTGTAGTACGTGGCGTAAACGTAATGAAGAGATATTTCAATAATATAGAAGCGAATGAAGAAGCATTTACGCATGGCTGGTTTAGAACGGGCGATGAAGGTTTTTATAAGAAAGATAAAAATGGAGATGCCTACTTCTTTATTACAGGAAGGCTCAAAGAACTCATTATTCGTGGTGGAATGAACTTTGCACCGCTCGAAATTGACGAGGTCATAAATCAAGCCCCAGGAGTAAAAGCCGCCATTGCAGTGGGATTTGAGAACGATTGGTACGGAGAAGAGGTCGGCGCTTATGTCCAGCTAAAAGAAGGTGCAACTGAAAACGAGGAAGCTATTCTAACTTACTGCCATGAACATTTACCCTTTGCCAAAGCCCCTAAAGTAGTAGTTTTTGGAGAAGAAATCCCCGTCACCTCCACCGGAAAATACCAACGCCGAAAAGTAGCCCACCTCTTTCAAGCTTGGAAAGAAGTACAGTTTAGGAAATGAATTTGGGTGGATAGATGTTAGCTAATTCGATGAAAAAATTCCTTTAGAGGGTCATCCTGAGAATACTTTCGAAGGACCTATAGATTTATTTTGAAACTGTAAGTTTTGAATTATTATTGTCAATTCTTTTAAAGAACATCCCTTTTAGGAAAGATGGTTTTGTTTATTTTAAATTCATTAATCATGGTTTACAAAACTTATGATACAATGAGTTCTAATAAAACTGAGCTCGTTAAAGAGATATATCTTAAGATCCTTCGAAAGTATTCTCAGGATGACCCAGCTTTTTAGAAAAGCCAGAATTGTCAACGAATTATCTAGCACCAACAAGGATGACTTACCTCACAATCCACACCCAACTCAAATATCAATAACCGCCAATGTACACCTCGAGGAACAAACTAGTTTGCCTCTTTCGTCGGTGATGGAAATTTCCCACACCTGAATTTTGCACCCAATATTTACGGGTTTTGCAGTGCCCGTAACTTTGCCACCTTTCTTAACTGAGCGGATATGATTCGCATTTATCTCAATTCCAACAACGGTTTTATTCAAATCATCGAGCAGGAACCAGCCACCTACCGATGCCAATGTTTCAGCCAAAACGACGGAAGCTCCACCGTGTAAAATCCCAAAAGGCTGAATAGTTCGTTCATCTACTGGCATAGAGCCAATAAACTCATCCCTAGTAAAGTGTTCAAATTCAATCCCTAGTGCATTTCCCATGTGCTTTTGGATGGAATTGAAATAAATTTCAGCACGTTTTTTTAATGACTCTTCGATAAACATAAAATAGAATTTGATTAACAGTGTTAAGTTCGTAAAATATATAGGTGGAAACGCTTTCATAAGTTTACTGAAAGTGTATATTAGAAAGTACACGTAAAATATATTGGAAATGACATGAAATATAAGCCGACTACAATATTAGCAGTTGTTGAAAAAGGAATGGAGCGGAATAAAACCGGGATTTTTTCTGCTACCAAAAGAAATGGAGAGTGGATAGAAACGTCCATTACAGACTTTAAACAAAAGGTACATGATTTAGCCCTTGGCTTACATGAACTTGGTGTGCAAAAGGGTGACAAGGTTTCTATACATTCCGAAAATAGTACAGAGTGGGTAATTGCAGATCAAGCTATACTCTCGCTAGGTGCGGCTGTTGTTCCAATTTATACCACGCAACAAGGTTCACAAATTCAATTTATTCTTGAGAACTCTGATACGAAAGTTCATATTGTTTCCAACGATGAACTATTTGCAGAAACAAAGCCTCTTGTTAAAGCCATTGATAATATAAAAACCATCATTTCAATGCATGGCTCTAAGCATGCTAAGTTGAAAGATTTTAAAGGTGTAATGGAAATGGGGCGCAAGCTTTCTGAAAAGGAGCCTGATTTATATAAAAAACTTCGCTCAGATGTTCACCCCGATGATTTAGCAACACTTATTTATACTTCAGGAACAACAGGAGTGCCTAAAGGTGTGATGCTGTCTCATAACAATATTGCAGGGAATGCTTTAGCAGCAGGTGATATATTTCCATTTAATCCAGATGATTTTGAAAATCCTCGTGCGTTATCCTATTTGCCTATTGCCCACATGTTCGAGCGTACTGCTACTTATATTTTTGCAGATGCGGGTGTTCCCCCATACTACATTGAAAAAGTAGAGGAAATTCAAGACGATTTTAAGGTGGTGAAACCTATTTATTTGATTACAGTTCCTCGTTTACTTGAGAAAATTGTAACAGGTATTAAAGTTAAAGGCCAGGAAATGAGTGGAATCAAAAAGATGCTATACTACTGGGCGGTCAATATGGCTGAAAATTATGATCCAGAAAATCCTCCAAATCAACTAAAATGGAAATTAGCCGACAAGCTTGTGTATTCCAAAATAAGAGAACTTTTTGGTGGACGCTTAATGGGGATGAATGTTGGGGGTGCAGCACTATCACCCAACATTGCTCGCTTTATGAACGGGATTGGTATTTACTGTGGACTTGGATACGGACTTACAGAAACCTCCCCAGTTTTAACGGGGCCGCCAATAGGAGAGCTTCGAATTGGTTCTTCAGGTAAAGCACTTGCTGATGTTGAAATAAAGATAGCAGAGGACGGCGAAATTCTAGCAAAAGGTCCAAATATTATGCTAGGCTATTATAAGATGCCTGAGAAAACTAAAGAAGATATTGACGAAGATGGCTGGTTCCATACAGGAGATATTGGGCATTTAGATGAAGACGGGTGGCTTTTTGTTACCGACAGAAAGAAGGATTTATTTAAACTTTCTACAGGTAAATATATAGCCCCACAACCTATCGAAAATGCACTTACAAATAGTGGCTTTATTGAGCAAGCGGTAGTAGTTGGAAATGGAAAGAAATTCAACGCAGCACTTATTGTACCCAACTGGGTTAACATGAAAAAGAGGTTTGAATCTACTAATAATAAATTTCCTACAGAAGATATCACTGAAAATGAGTATGTGATTAGGCGAATTCAAAAAGAAGTGGATAAGGTGAATAGTGGACTTTCAGAATGGGAAAAGGTGAAAAAATTCAAACTCTTAGAAGATCAGTTTACTATAGATGCAGGTGAGGTGACTCCTACGCTTAAAATCCGTAGAAATGTTATTTACAAGAAGTACACCGAAGCTATAGATAGCATTTATGAAGGTGAAGGATAAATCATAAACTTAGCATATTAAAGCAATATTGAAATTATGAGCACTCAAAAATATTCGATTCAGAAAGTGGCAGTTTTAGGCTCTGGTGTGATGGGAAGTCAAATCGCTGCCCATTGTGTAAATGCAGGATTAGAAGTGTTACTTCTAGATCTCAAAAGTGACGATGCAAAGCGACCAAATAAAACGGCGGAAGAGAGCTTGCAAAAGATTTTGAAGATGAAGCCAGCGCCTTTTGCTGTACCAGAGTTTGCTCATAGAATTAAAGTTGGGAATTTTGAAGACGACTTCGAAAAACTTGTTGAAGTTGACTGGATATGTGAAGTAATTGTAGAACGCATGGACATCAAAAAAGGAATGATGTCTAAAATTGATGCCGTTCGAAGTCCAAACACAATTGTTAGTTCAAACACATCTGGGCTACCTATAACTCAAATAAGTGAAGATTGCTCTAGCTCGCTTAAAGCTCACTTTTTGGGAACTCACTTCTTCAATCCTCCACGCTATATGAAATTATTGGAGGTTATACCAACCGAGCATACTCAGCCTAAAATCATAGATTTTATGAAAGGTTTCTGTGAGCAAACACTAGGTAAAGGAGTGGTGGTTTGTAAAGATACTCCCAACTTTATTGCCAACAGAATTGGCGTGTTCTCGATGGCAAGTATGGTGCAGTATTTTTTTAAGGGTGATTTTAGAGCCGAAGAGATCGATTTGCTTACTGGAGTTTTAACAGGTTATTCAAAAGCTGCAACTTTTAGAACAGCAGACATGGCAGGCTTAGATGTAACCATGCACGTGGCAAAAAATATCATTCCAGCCATCCCAAACGATGAACGTAAAGATGCTTTTGATTTACCCGGCCAATTTGTGGCGATGGTAGAATCAGGGAAGCTGGGAAATAAATCTGGCGAAGGTTTCTATAAAAAAGTACGAAATGGATCTAAAACCGAGTTTCTAGTTATCAATCCCGACACTTTAGAATATGAATCACAGCAAGAGTTAAAAGATCCCATACTCGACGAAGCAAAAAAGATTCGTAACACCGCAGAACGATTAAAATTCCTCACATTTAGCGAAGGTCGTTTGGCTGAATTTATATGGGAAACTCAAAGAGAGCTGTTACTGTATTCAGCTAATCGAGTTCCAGAAATAGCAGACTCACCACAGGCGGTAGATAGAGCTATGAAATGGGGTTTTAATTGGGAAATGGGTCCGTTCGAACGCTGGGACGCTCTTGGAATTGAAGCCGTTGTTGGGCGACTTACTTCAGAAGGCAAAGTAATTCCCAAATTGATAACCGAAATGTTGGCTGCAGGTTTTACCCAGTTCTACAAAGATGGAAAAGTGTACAATCCCATTTCAAAGACGATGGAGACAGAGGCGCCTCAAGCCATTGGGGAAATAAAAGTAGCTCATCTTCGCAAACAAAAAGCTCCCGTTCTCGAAAACGATTCTGCAGCCCTTCATGATATGGGAGATGGCGTGGCACTATTCGAATTCAAAACCAAAAATGCTACCCTAGGCTTTGAGCTACTCAAAACGCTAGAGCGTGCTCTTGAGATAGTGAATAATGATTTTAAGGCACTTGTAATTGGTCATGATGGCGAGAATTTTGCTTATGGTGCCAATTTAATGGAAGCCATGCAAGCTCACCGCTCGGGCGAATGGGATAAAGTTGTAGAAGCCGTTACCAATTTCCAGCGAACAGCTGTTGCATTACGATATTCCCCATTTCCTGTGGTCACCGCTCCTTTTGGCAGGACCTTGGGTGGTGGGGTAGAATTTGTACTCTATTCCGATAAAGTAGTGGCTCACCACGAAAGTTATTTAGGCTTGGTTGAAGTAGGAGTTGGATTAATTCCGGCCGGAGGTGGAACTACAGAATTACTAAGGCGAGCCATGAGTAAAATCGAGGGCGAATCGGATCCTTTACCATTTATACGCGAGGTTTTTAAAACCATGGGAATGGCTAAAGTTTCAGAAAGTGCATATATGGCACAAGAATTAGGCTTTCTGCGAGCTTCCGACACCATAGTGATGAATAAAGATTTACAGCTTAAAATTGCTAAACAAGAAGCACTAAACTTGGTGAATGCTGATTATAAAGCTCCGGCGCGTACCCCTATTAAAGTTTTGGGCAAAAAAGCACTGGCTGCTATGAAACTTATGTTATATGTAATGCACGAGTCTAAATTTATCACCGATTATGATAGAGTAGTAGTTGAGCGATTGGCTTTTGTGTTATCAGGCGGAGATTTAAGTGATCCTCAAGAAGTGCCAGAAGAATTCCTTCTAAAACTAGAACGTGAAGCAATCCTGAGCTGTTTTAAAGATGAACGAACCATCGCCAGAATGGAGAACATGTTAAAAACTGGGAAACCGCTTAGAAATTAGATATAAGACGCTAGACATAAGATATAAGAATTAAGTAGTGAGATGTAAGAATGCACAATTACAAAAATTTAGAAGTTTGGAAAAGGTCAGTTGAATTAGCAACCCAAGTGTATTTATTGACAAATAGTTTTCCAAATGAAGAAAAATATGGTCTTGTATCTCAAATAAGAAGAAGCGCAGTTTCTGTTTCCTCAAATATTGCTGAAGGAGCTGGAAGGAATACGGATAAAGATTTTGCCCTATTTCTCAACTACTCATTGGGTTCTTGTTTTGAATTAGAAACTCAATTACTGATATCTAAAAACCTTGATTTTATTATTGAAGAAGCACATAACAATATAATGGACGAATTAACTCAAATTCAGAAAATGCTATATACCTTAATAAAAAAATACTCTTAACTCTTAAATCTTATGTCTTATGTCTAATGGTGACGCTTATATCGTAGCAGCAACAAGAACAGCTTGTGGAAAAGCAAATAGAGGGTCATTACGTTTTACTTGGCCAGATTCTTTAGGCGGAGCTGTAGTTAGAGATTTAATGAAAAGAACGCCTGGTTTAAAACCCGAGATGGTTGAGGACGTTATCATTGGGTGCGCCTTCCCCGAAGCCTCACAGGGATTGAATGTAGCACGTCAAATTGGAATTATGGGTGGACTTCCAGACTCTGTTCCTGCGGTAACGGTAAATCGATTCTGTTCATCAGGATTGCAAACTATTGCTATGGCGGCCGAACGAATTATGCTTGGCGCTGCGGATGTGATAATTGCTGGTGGCGTAGAGTCCATGTCTTTAGTTCCCATGGGTGGGATGTCGGTTCAGCCAAATTTGGACTTGTTGGAAAGTAATCCAGAGATTTATATCAATATGGGGATAACAGCTGAGAATGTTGCCGACAAATATAAAATAAGCCGAGAAGATCAGGATGCTTTTGCTTACCGAAGTCACCAACGCGCTATAAATGCTTGGGAAAATGGAAAGTTTGATGGTCAGATTACCCCCATCGAAGTAGTAGAGAAGAAAGTAAGTGCCGATGGAGAAATTATAGAAGAACGCTTCACTTTTAAACAAGATGAAGGTCCAAGAGCGGATACATCAAAAGAAATTTTAGCCAAACTTCGACCTGTTTTTAAAATGGGAGGTTCAGTAACTGCTGGGAATTCATCCCAAATGAATGATGCTGCCGCAGGCGTTATGGTGATGAGTGGCGAAATGGTTAAAAAACTTGGCTTAACACCCATCGCTCGATATGTAGGATTTTCAGTGGCAGGAGTTGCCCCAGAGTTAATGGGAATTGGACCCGTAGAAGCCATTCCTAAAGTGCTAAAGCAGACAGGAATCTCACTAAAAGAGATAGATTTAATTGAGCTTAACGAAGCTTTTGCATCACAATCTCTTGCTGTAATCAGAACCTTAGGTCTTAACGAAGAAATCACAAATGTGAATGGGGGTGCCATCGCTATGGGACATCCACTTGGTTGCACTGGCGCCAAATTAACCACACAAATTCTCTACGAAATGCAGGCTAGAAAATCCAAATATGGTTTAGTAACTATGTGTATTGGTGGTGGAATGGGCGCCGCGGGAATTTTTGAAAACCTAAGTTAAAGAAAAGGATTTTATATGTTTACTGAGGATACATTATCAGGAAAAACCATACTCATAACGGGTGGCGGAAGTGGTTTAGGTTTAGCGATGGCAAAAGGCTTTGTAGAAGCCGGCGCCAATGTAGCAATCTGTGGCCGAACAGAAGAAAAACTAATTAAAGCCGTTACAGAAATTAAATCAGTTCGTGAAGCAGCCGAAGTTCGCCATTATGTGTGCGATGTTAGAGATCACGCCGCTGTACAAGGAATGTTCGATGCAGCAGTAAAAGATTTCGGATCTTTAGAAGGCTTGGTGAACAACGCCGCAGGAAATTTCTTGTCCGCTTCAGAAGATTTAAGTCCTGGTGGTTTTAAAGCCATAGTAGATATTGTATTGCATGGCAGTTTTAATTGTACTCACGTTTTTGGAAATTATTTGATTGATAATGAACTCAAAGGTTCTATTCTAAATATTGTTACCACCTACGCTGAGATTGGGAGTGCATTTGTACTGCCATCCGCTTGTGCCAAAGCTGGTGTTTTGGCAATGACTAAGTCTCTTGCTTATGAATGGGCAGAATATGGAATCAGGGTGAATGCAATTGCACCTGGTCCGTTTCCAACAAAAGGTGCTTGGTCGCGCTTAGTGCCTGATAAAGTAATTGAAAAGATGTTCATCAAAAAAATCCCGATGAAGAGATATGGGGAGAAGAAAGAGCTATCAAATCTAGCCACTTTCATCATGTCGGATATGGCTCTTTACATGACGGGTGAAAGTGTAGTTATTGATGGTGGAGAACGTCTAATTGCAGGACAATTCAACTTTGTAAGCGATTTAATGTCCCGCAAAAAACTAAAAAAAGCCTTCAAAGCAATGCGTGGGAAATAGGGCGTTTAATTCCAAATTAGTAATTTTGGGTTGGAATTAAACCTGTCAGGTTTAAACAACAAATACAAAGCTGAGAACAGATTTATGACAAACCTGACAGGTTCGGTAACTGGCTAAACACCCATCAAGAAAACTGAGCCAATCGCTGCTCTATCTTTGCTACGTTTTGTGCCAAATTGAGGACATCATAACTTGTATAAGCAGTATCACTTTTTAGTTGAATGGATTTTAAAAATAGAAGGGCACTTTTTTCAGCCGATTTAGCGGGATCAAAACTCTGCTTGCTAAAAAAGAGATGGTTTCCATCGCTTAATCTGCCAATTCGTATAGTTTGAGTAGGCACATCACAATCGAGCACGTGGGTGCGGTTGCAGATAACTCGATGATGAAGATTTTCTTCAGCTGTTGTGTACACAAAAATGGAAGCTGTAGAGCCATTATCAAAGCGCAAAAATATATGAATTGAAATAGGATTGTTTTCATTCAATTGCATCAACTTTGCTTCGACGTGATGAACTCCGCTGTCCATCCATTTTAGGCAAAGTCCCAGTTCATCAATCCAAAGATTCCGAAATTCTTCTTTTGGATGTCCAGACTGTGGACGGCCAAGTTGCCGTGTTATATGAATAAAATTAGCTTTTGGCATTTCATCCATCATCCATTGGGTGGCCGGGGCTAAGGTGGGCCAATGCGAAAACTGTACAAGTACGCCCGCTTCTCTTGCTGCTCTGTGAATACGATCTAACTTTACGACATCGGTGGGCTGTTTGGCAATGAGAAAACAATTTAGGCCGTGGCGGATTCCCTCTAATAGCACATCTAAATTATCAGGGCCATCATCTAAAATTAGGCAAGCATCAACTTGTCCTACCTCACGGAGTGTAGCACACAAATCGACTTCAGTAACGATATTATGAGGGCGTAAATGCTTTTCCCATGCTACGGCTCTACTTGCATCACCAACAATACCAACTTTCATAGCTTTTTGTTTAGTTGGTATGAAGATGCTAAGGGAAGATTAGATTTACAAATACACAGACGTGAAAGTTTGTGTAATATAATATTAATCGGGCATTACAACGGCGAGGATGAAATAGAAAAGTATAGCTATCCCGTAACTACCTACGCCAAGTACGGCGTATATAATTCTAACTATGGTTGGATCCCAGCCGAGGTATTCAGCAATACCGCCACAAACGCCGAGAAACAACTTATCCTTTTTAGACTTTCTTAATTTAGGAGGCATGACATACAAATTTGGTTACAATCTGTAGAAGAGTACGCAAATAAATTAAAGAAGTTTCAAAAAGATAAAACTATTTTTTAATTCGAGTTTGGTTCTGTCCCGAGTGCATGGAATTGCAGGATTTATTTACTCATTGTAGATTCTCTCTCATTTATGAGCCTAAGTATTCCGCTCTTTCAGAGCTTAGTGCTTCAAAACCATGTCAACTTCATGGGGCTTCACCCCATGTTACGATATTGTGCCCCTCCGAGGTTTTAAGAAGTGATAAATATGCGGCTAATATGAAGTATAACTAGCGTTTAACGCTCGAAGAATTCTGATACTAAGCTCTGAAAGAGCGACATATATTAGCGAGGTGGTTAAGCCCCTCGTGAATATAGAAACCAGACAACACCGAGCCCTGAATGGGCGAAATCCCGAATTGTTAACAAATTGGGCACCCATGAGTCCTCCCTCAAACAACATGACGTACTCGTCATTGACGCCAGCGGCGGTATTAGAAAACTACCAAGTGCCCCAGTTCCGCTGGCGAGCGGAGAATGAGTAAACTCCGATGAATATCGGAGGATACGAATGTATTCCGAATACTCCCTGCGGTCGAGCGATAGTTAAAATCCAGTTTCCAACTCCAGAGGAGTTGAATATTAATAGCCCCGAGATTTATCTCGGGGTAAATAGAATAATATTAGGCATCGGTGGGTAGGATTGTTTTTAAAAGATGCATGTAAACCCACCGAAATTATGGTAAGATTTATTTTAGTAGAACTTTGATTGGAATACCAAATCTTTTCAACAAGATCCTTCACGGCGACTCCCTATCGGTCGTCTTGTTCAGGATGACAGGGCGTTTTTTATACTTCCTTTGTCTCCCTGCGGTCGGGCATTGCCTTTCAGGCAATAGTATAAAACAGATTGGGAACCGTCATTGACTACAAGGGTCGCATCTAGGAATTAACGATCGGCTCTGCCATCTTGCTAATCTTTATAGTCTTCTTGATGAGCAAAAGATGTGTATAAGGATTAGCCTAAGGGAAAAAATCTACTTCAAACAAAAACTAATAGCCTAACTTTTCCAAAGTTAAACTATTAGTCAACTACTAAATGGGAACTGTCTAAAACTTTGGAAAAGTTATTGACGGAACAATGAAACAAGAAGAGAACCTGATGAGGTACTCCTGTAGATTATTCAGGAGAATTACCTGCAAGAGTAGTCATTTTCAATTAATTATTCTCTGTTTGTCTAAATTCAGAATCATTGAGCTTAAATACAATTGGTAAACTATACTGAACACGAACGTTGCGTCCACGTTGTACACCTGGGGTGAACTTAGCTTGGCTTACAACTCGTAAGGCCTCTTCATCGCATCCACCACCTATTCCTTTTATTATTCTAGGGTTAACCACATCACCATTTTCATCTACAATGAATTGGATAGTTACTCTGCCCTCAATATCATTTTTCAGAGCTGCTGCTGGGTATTTAATTTTGCTTTGAATTGAAACTAGTCCGCCAATAAGCTGTGGCATTTCTTCAACAACAATAAAATATTCTTCTGGATAATCATCGAATGCCTCGTTTGGTGATGGCGGGGTAGGAGGTGTGGGTGGGGTGTTGGCATCAGCGTAAGCTGAAAATCCATCGGGTAGCTTTCCATCCGGAAAATGGCTCACCCAAAGAGTCGCCTGTGTATTATTTTCGAGGATTTTATTAGCAGATACGATAGTTACATTTAGTTCATTTATTTTGAATTCTACATTCGTGTTCGAAATTGTACCTGCTTGAACAGCTCCATCAAAAGGTCGAATTGAGAATTTAAATAACCCATAATTCTCTGGGCTTATTGCAATGGCACCTAAACCTTGGCTGCTAACACTTGCGCCAGGCTCTTTAGCATTCATCACTTCAACCCCATTAATATCTACTTTAAATTCAGTTAAAGTTACTTTTTCATTTAATACCTCTTGATCTGAAAGTGCATCTGTTCCTCTTAAATCAGAACAAGCAATAGGTGCAACTACCATTAATATTATGGACAACAAAAGTACAAGACTTTGCTTATACGATGCTTTATGCATTTTATGAAGCTTCATAATTTCAATCCTCTGTTTTAATGTTGACTGTTTTACTGCCATATTCACCGTAAAACTTCCATAACCTTTATTTAAAGGAAGGAGCTCTAATAATAAGCGGGCATATTTTTTTGGGTTTACATCTGAAGAATTGAGTACTTCTTGATCACAAGAAATTTCTCTATAAGTATCAATTTCTCTCGAACCAAGGTGAACAATAGGATGGAACCAAAAGAGAGATTCAATCACTGAAAGTGATAGCTGTAGCAAATAATCCCCTCTGCGAATATGAACTAGCTCATGTTGTAGAGCCATTTCCAATTTTTCAGGATCTTCTTTTATTTTTTTTGGAAGTACAATGATTGGCTTTTTCCATCCAAAGGTAAAGGGAACTAAAGGATGGTTGTGAAAAGCCACATATATGGAGCTGTTTTCTAACCCAGGAATAAATGTTGTATTGGATAATTTCTCGGTAGGTAAACTTTTATGAAGCCTAATAAGGTTTAGATAGCTAACAACTAATCTAGTGAGCATAAATGCAGCTATTATTATAAACACAGAAGTAGCAAAACCAATCAGGAAGTTTACATCTAGCCAATTTATAGATGACTCGATAATTCCTTGATCTGCTGCGGGATAAATCACTGGAAGAGGATTATCTATCACAAAAATGGACACATTAAAACTTGTTGAAGTTGTGAATGTAGCATACATTTTAAGCAGTGCTGCAGAAATCAACCCAAAAGGTAGCGCTAGTAACGTTGCAACTCTTATATGATACTGATATAGAGGATTCATTGACTTTTGGAATCTAAGCACCAAGAAAATGATAGCGGCTATTGCAGTCCAAATGAAGATAGGAAACCAAATGGTATCAGCACTTGAAGAGCCAAGCTGTTGAATATATTCAAAGAAAAGTCTCATGATTCATCCTCCATATCCTCAATCAATTTTTTAATAGCATTGATATCGTCTTCGTTAAGATTTTCACCTTTAACTAAAGTCTGAACAAGTGCAGAGGGGGAGCCTTTGAAAACTTTATGAACTAAGTTATTAATAAGGCTAAACTGTACATCTTCGGGTTTAATAGCTGCACTATAAACAAAAGTAACACCTTGTTTTCGATACTTAAGAAAGCCCTTATCGTTAAGATTTTTCATGGTCGTCATAACTGTTGTGTAAGCGACTTTTCTATCTTCTAAGATTCTTTCTTGAACATTAGCAACGGTTGCTTCTCCTAGTTCCCATACATGATGAAGAATTTCCATTTCGGTTTCGCCAAGCGGGGTGAGTGACTTTTTCATATTATATATCCTTCTTTTTAGCTATATATGTTACAGGGCTGCACTGTGCAAAACCCGTTTCGGCAAAGATTGGTAATTTATAGTCTTTAATGAATTCGTTCAAAAGTTTGAAATAGTTCTCAACTTGTTTCTCTGTGAGATCTACTTCATTTGGATTGATTAGGAAATAATCAATTGCACCGCTAGAGTTGAAGTACACTCTAGTAAATAATCGAGTTGTTTCAGGCCAATCAAATCCATTTTCAGAGAGATATTTACTAAGTGCGATGTGTAGGTCTCTATAGTGAGTTAAAAACTCATCCTGTCTTTCCTTAAAAACCCCTTTCGCTGGCTGAGAATGTGCAGCACTGGGATAGGTATTATCTAGTTCCTTAACAGAAATCCCAAGTGACTCTGCCTTTTCAAAAGTGGTAGCTAGTGGTTGGGCTGTTGCAGCAACACTTGTCATCGCAAAAAATAAAATTGAGTATAATAACTTCATTGTGAATATTGATTTGATGTTGCGGTTAATAATTATCTCATCCTACTACCATGATAGTATTTATTAAATACTATGTCAATAGTATTAGCTAAATAATACTGCCGTAAATTTAATTTGGCCAATAATCTTAAGGAATTGAATGGCCTAGCATTTGGTTAAGCGGTAATATTATAACGCCCATGAAAAATATAAATAGCTTTAGAAAATTCACTAGAAATGACCATTCTGTAAATGAGGAAGGGGATTATGTTCTGTATTGGATGCAGATTAATCGTCATTTTGAGTATAATTATGCGTTAGATTATGCCGTTGCATGGGCGAATAAATTAAATAAACCGCTGCTTATTTATGAGGGATTAAGCCAAGATTATCCTTGGGCGTCTGATCGTTTCCATACTTTTTTAATGCAGGGAATGAAAGAAAATGCGAGTGAAGCTAGAGCCCTAAACTTGAATTATCATAATTTTTTAGAAACAGAATCGGGCGCGGTGAAGGGCTTAGTTCAGCAACTTGCAAAACGTTCATGCATGTTAATAACAGATGAGTTTCCTGTTTTTATAATGCGAACTAGGAATGAGAAGATTTCTAAAACGGTAGAAGTTCCTTATATCACTATCGACTCAAACGGTATTATTCCTTTGGGAATTACCGAAAAAGCTCCCTATTCAGCATATCTTTTCCGTAGAGTAATGCAACAGCATTTTGTGGAAGGGTTTACAAATCCACCTCAGCAAAATCCAACTTCAGCATTAAAAAATACCTCCAAAATTATTCTAGACGAAGAGTTCCTTCAAAAATATCCACCCATCAAAGATGAATTGGATAATATTCCTGAGACTATTGCAGGATTGGATATCAATCACGAAGTGAAAGCTCTTGATATGGAAGGAACGAGGAGAGCGGCTTTAGAAAGAATGGATGAATTTATGAGCCATGATTTGCTTGATTATGGGGAGAAAGGAAATCACCCCGACGAAAAGAAAACGAGTGAATTAAGTGCTTGGCTACATTTTGGTAAAATTAGCGAATACGAGATTGTAAAGGCGGCATTAGGTCAACAGCCCGATGATTGGGACTTAAGCCATCTAACGCCAAATGGCGGCAAGAATATGGGCTTCTTTAACGGCAATGAAAGCATTCAGAATTATTTAGACCAAGTTGTAACTTGGCGTGAAGTGGGATTCCATTTTGCACACCACACCGAGGATTATAGTTCATTTGATAGCTTGCCAGATTGGGCGCTGAAAACCTTGGAGAAACATAAAGACGATCACAGAGACTATGTTTATACTTTCGAAGAGCTAGAATTTTCAAAAACTCACGATAAGCTTTGGAATGCTGCACAAAATCAACTGAGGGAAGAGGGAGTAATTCACAATTACTTGCGGATGTTGTGGGGCAAAAAAGTAATCGAATGGACACCTAACCCTGAAACTGCCCTTGAGTATTTAATAGAATTGAATAATAAGTACGCTATAGATGGGCGCGACCCAAATAGCTATTCGGGCATATTTTGGTGTTTTGGGCGATTTGATAGGGCTTGGCAAGAGAGACCGATTTTTGGCAAGCTCCGTTATATGACCAGCGACAGTGCCCGTAAGAAAATAAAATTAAAAAATTATTTAGAGCAATTCGGTAATCAAAAACCATTGCTGTAAAGTTATTTTATACGTTTGTTTAGCGTATTTTGGAAATATACATTGCCCATATATAGAATTTTAGAATACTCATGGATCTCTTTCAAGAAAATACTCCTTCAAATTCCTCAAACGAACCAAAGAAAACGGATTATAACGAGCCACTTGCAACGCGAATGCGCCCACAGTCGCTCGAGGAATTTGTAGGGCAAGAGCATCTCGTTGGCGAAGGTAAAATGCTTCGTCGTATGATTGAAAGTGGCATTATAGGTTCATTGATATTTTATGGTACGCCAAGTTCGGGTAAAACAACTTTAGCACATGTTTTATCAAAAGAGATCAGTGCCAGCTTTCAAGTTATAAATGCGGTGCTCGATGGTATTAAAGAGTTGCGTAGCGTTGTTGAGAAAGCAGAATTATTGAAGAGATTAAACGGACGTAAAACCATCCTTTTTGTGGATGAAATCCATCGCTGGAACAAAGCTCAGCAAGATGCGCTGCTGCCTCATTTAGAGTCTGGAATTATAACATTGGTCGGCGCAACTACCGAGAATCCATTTTATTCCCTCGTAAATCCACTACTTTCACGTTGCCAGTTATTTGAATTGTTTCCGCTACAAGTAGAAGATGTTCAGACAATGGTGCGACGTGCTTTAGAGGATAAAGAGAAAGGGCTAGGTAATAAAAACGTTGTGGTAGATGAGGATGCATTAGAACATTTTGCCGATTACGCAGGGGGCGATGTTAGAAATGCGCTCAATGCGATGGAAGTCGCCGTGCTCTCGAGCAAACCGAATGAGCAAGGCCTTATCACCATTACACTCGATATAGCCAAAGAAAGCATTCAGCGAAGAAATGTGCGCTACGACAAAGGTGGAGACGAGCATTATCATTACGCCTCCGCTTTTATAAAATCGCTCAGAGGTTCTGATGCCGATGCTGCACTTTATTGGATGAATGCGATGTTGGAAGGGGGAGACGATCCAAATTTTATATTCCGTCGACTTCTCATTTTTGCAAGCGAAGATGTAGGTTTGGCAGAACCTAATGCCCTCACAATTGTGAACTCCTGCCAAGAGGCTTTTATGAAATGTGGAATGCCAGAGGGGATGTACTTTCTATCTCATGCTTGTTTGTATTTGAGTATGTGTCCAAAAAGTAATAGTACGGGAGCTATTTTTGAAGTTAGTTCTTTAATTAAAGATCGAGGGGTTTTACCCGTTCCCCCATATTTAAAAGACAGCACCTCAAATAAACTCAACTCGAGATACCTTGATGTTGAAAATGCATCTAAAGATTATAAATATCCTCATAGTCATCCCAATCACTGGGTAGATCAGCAATATTTGCCTGATGGATTAAAGAATAGAACTTTTTATCAGCCAAGCACCGAGGGACGTGAGAATTTACTAGCAAGAAGGCTAAACGAAATTAAAAAGAAGTGAGAATAGACTTAAGATGTAAGTAGTAGGATATAAGACTAAGATTATCCAATGTCTTGCTACTTAAATCTTATATCTATAAAAAACCTGTTTGATTTCAGAGGGAGGACTCGTGATTACGAGCATTTGATATGAATCACCGAACACTCAAATGGTTTGGAATCAAGCCCTGAGCCCTCCATTTCCTTTAAATGTGTAATAGTTGGTCATTCTTGGAATGTTTTAGCTATAAATTTGGTATCCTTGAGCAAAATCAGATATTAAAACTTAATTAATGATTCTTAAAATAATTAGCGCTACCGATCGCCCTGACTCACACGCCATAAAAATTTCCAATTATGTGAGTACTCTCTACAAAGAGATGGGAATAACAGCAGATGTGGTAAGCCTTGAGGACTTTCCTCTAAATGCGGTAATTGGTGGCAAATATGGGGAGGATATCCCCGAAGTAGATGCTTTTAGAGCGCCTATAATGGAAGCTGACGGTTTGGTTTTTGTAATACCAGAATACAACGGAAGCTACCCAGGGATTTTAAAAATGTTTGTAGATTATCTTCCTTTTCCTAAAGCTTTTGAAAAAATGCCGATGGCCTTTATTGGTGAAGCAACCGGCGCTTTTGGGGGACTAAGAGCAGTAGAACAATTTCAGATGGTAGCTAATTATAGAAATGCGTTACTATTCTCAGAGCGTGTTTTTATTCAAAGGGTACACGACGGTTTTGATGAAGAAACGGGGTTGAAAGATCAGTTTGCTCAAGGTCTACTCGAGTCGCAGGTTAGAAACTTCGCTAGATACGTAAAAGCACTAGATCAATTTTAGAAGCTGAACACGATGGGTGCTATACTATTAGCAACCAATGAATTTTTAATCATCCTTGCAGGTGTTAGGTAACTTGTTAACAAAAACTCTGTTTACATATTGCTACAAACATAACAGGGTCATTTGAAACGATTGGGATTCTAATCAACGAGGTTTTGAAAGAGGTAGTAGCTCGTTATAATGAGATTGCTTTGTTCCTCGGAAAGACAAGTGATGGGTGGCTAATTCCTAATTGCGACCACTGGCAAGATTTGCTTTATATCTAAAAAAGAACTGGAGTAACGAAATACTCCAGTTTAAGATAGTTATTGGCTCTTGGTATTCACCAAGCTAAAACAGCAAAAAGAGCGTGCTAGTTAATTTTTAGCATATAGCCCACACCGTGCAAGGTGATGAGATATTTAGGATCATCGGGGTGTATTTCAATTTTTGCTCTTAGTTTCGAAATATGCACATCAACGGTTCTGGTGTTGGTGCTATATTCGTAGCGCCATACCTTCTCTAATAACTCATCTCTTGAAACGGGATTATTAGCATGAGAAAGTAAATAGCGAATAAGTTCAACTTCGCGAGCTGTAAGTTCAATTATTTTACCATCAGGATGGATAACTTCACTTTCATTAAGATCAGCTTTTACTTCGCCTAACTGCAGAATATCAACTTGCCCAGAGTTTGAGTAAGTGCCAGCGCGACGTAAACGAGCTTGAATACGAGCTAGTAACTCTTTAACGCCAAATGGTTTTGTGAGGTAATCGTCGGCACCAAGATCCAAACCCTTCACTTTGTCAGGTTCTTGATCTTTAGCGGTGAGCATGATTATAGGGAAGGTGTACTTAAGCTCTCTAATTTCTTGACAGATATCGTAGCCGCTTTTACCAGGCAACATTATATCAAGAATCATTAAGTCGGGCTTATGTTCTTTAACCATATCGACGGCTTTATCGCCATCCTCACTTACAAAAACGGCAAAACCCTCATTTTCGAGTGTATCTCTCAGTGTAAAGATTAAACTAGGTTCATCTTCTACAACAAGAATTTTATTTCTCTTATCAAGCATGGCTGGTGTTTTAATTAAATTGTTCTGATGAGATTATACTACTTTTTTTTGTATGACGTGCAATTTCTTGCTTGGCCATTGTTGGGAAGCTAACTCTAAACTTAGTTCCTTTCCCGTATTCACTTCTTACCGTAATAATACCACTATTTAGCACTACTAGGCTTTGTACTATACTTAAACCGAGGCCGTGACCTTTTGTGCGTGCTACTAGTGCATCTTCAACTCTATAAAATTTTCGGAAGATGTTTTTTAGTTCTTTCTTTTTAATACCCATTCCGTGGTCTTCAACTTCTAGAAATACGCGATTTTTATATAAATATACTTTAACTGAAATTCTTTTATCGTCAGTACTGTATTTTACAGCGTTTTCTATGAGGTTGCTAACAATAGTTTCTACACTTTCTGGGTCAACATTAATGTACGGGATATCTCCCTCAACTTTAAAGGTAAGATCAAATCCTTTACTTTCAATAAATTCTTTAGTTTGATGGATGTACTCTGCAACTACAAAATTAATTTGGCAGGGAACCATATTAAGTAGTGTTTGGCCAGCGTCATATTTAGCCACATCAAGTAGCTTGTCAATCATTTTGCGTAATCGAATAGATTCTTGATAGATATGAGCGCCATATTTTTGAAGCCTTTCGGGCTCAGTTACTCTACCATCTGCAATGTTTTCTCCAGCTGCTTGCATTACTGCTAAGGGTGTTTTGAGCTCGTGAGTTACATTTGCTAAAAATCCCGCTTGGCGTTGCGATAAATTCCTTTCACGCTGCGCAGTATAAAACATAAACAGTAATGCGCCCACTAAAAATAGAACTGCGAAACCAAGTACAATAATATTTTTAACAAAAGTAGCATTGTATGCTGTTGCAATTGGAGCGTCTAAAAATGCGAGTTTAATATTCCAATTATCAAAAAAACGCGGGAAGCGAACACGAGCGTCAATAATATTGTAACTAAAGCCAATGTTATTATCGTTGGTTACTAAAATCTCATCCTTAACAAAATCATGAAGCCAAACCACGGTGCCAATCTTATCGCTAGATTCGAAATAGTCTTTTATCATTGGCGCTATTAAATCATTTATTACATGATCTTTATTAATAATAAATGTGAAATAGCCAATTACTCTATTTTCTGGCAAATTGATAAGACCAATATTCATACTTCTGTGCGTATCAAACTCAATAATAGTATTCCATTGGTAATCGAAATCGTTTAGCTGAATTCTTGTTTTTGTTCGAACCAAGCCAACACCGTCACAAAGTAGCGGGCTGTAGATACTTGTTGGGTTCATCCTTTGTTCCATATTATTGAACGTATAAACCACAGAATTATCTACACAAGGATCTACATTGGCGGGGGTATAGTAAATAGTTGTGTAATTTGGATTTACTGAAATATCACGCAGGGTACTAAGGATATTTTCAGGAAATCTATTGTTTTGTTGGAGAGAGGGCTCTAAAGATTCAAGCTCAAGCTTTGAAAGGCTGAAGAATGGGGAGTACAGTTCAGATCGAACTTTTAAAGTAATTTCCTCTGCCTTACGAATCTGCCTATCGTTATTACTTTCGGTAACACGGGTACGAATTTCATACAAAGAATATACATTCATACCGGTTAGGGCAATAATGGCCACTAGCCCTAGCATTAATAAAATCCAGCGAAACGCCCGGTTACGTACTAACATGTATTAATTTAGAGTATGTATATAAAATCTAACCAATTTAAAATGGTTAAATATAGTTTATAGTAAAAATACGTGAATAGGCACACTTATTTTTACAAGGTGAAATATGAGTGAGGAAATGGCTTTTTATTATTTCCAGAAATTATTTTCTCTATTCACATCAGGGAAAATACCAGCTTTATCTATTGTTACTCCAGTAACTTTATCAGTAATAGGCAGTGTAATAGTTAAAGTTCTTTTGCCGGTAAGCCAGTGATCTACACTAATTCTTTTATCTATTTCAGTACCATCAGCAAAGCTAACAGTAAGATCAACAGGCATAGGCACATTGCCTAAATCTTCCACTACAATTGTTACAGAATTATTTTCTACAGTTACAGTTTTTATGGCTTGATCTAAATTCCAAGTTTCGAAATACCAACTGCGCCAAAACCAGCCCAAATTTTGTCCAGAAACATCTTCAAAGGTATTGAATAAATCATAAGGGGTTGGGTGCTTGTAAGCCCATCTATTTATGTATTCGGTCCATGCATCCATAAATACGTCTTCTCCTAATAATCCCCGCAGGGTAAATAATAAAGAAGCAGGTTTTGGATACGATGCCACTCCATAAGCCATACCAGAATAATGATAATCTGAGCGACGCATTACCTCGCCTTCATATTCGGTGCCAGAGAGTTGTAAGAAGGGCGCAAATTCTTGCAATAAGTTCTCTTCCATGTTAAAATAATCCCAGCGAGCATTAGCTTCATGAAAGGTAGTTGAGCCCTCATCCATCCAAGCATGGCGGCGCTCGTTAGAGTTTACTATCATCGGTAGCCACATGTGTGCAAGTTCATGGGCAGTAACATCGTAAAGAGCTACATCAGGTAGATTGTTATACGAGCCAATTAATGTAATCATAGGATATTCCATTCCACCGCCAATAATACCTTCGCCTTCAACCGTAGTCATGTGTGGCCAAGGGTATGAAATGGAGGTGAAATCTGAGAGATATTCTATTACATGTTGAGCATATTCGGCACTTTTATTCCAATTTATTGCTGAAGGTCGCCAAAATGCATTAATTCTGGCATAATCTAGAATGCCATCATCATCAAGGTCGCCAACTAATGCTCGAGTACCATCCCAAATAGATTCAGTTGTTGCAGAAAAAGCAACATCTCGCACATTTTCAGCTCTAAACTTCCATTCTAATTTATCTGACTTTGTAGATATAGTAGCCTTCCCAAAATCACTTTCAGAGATTATAGTAAGTACAGAATCAGCTTCTAAAGCCAGATTATAACGTTCTAAAATATGAGGGGCGAGAGTTTCTTCTGGGTTTAAGAACTCACCAGTGCCCATAATTACCCAATCTTTTGGTGCAATAACATTGACCTCGTAATCTGCAAAATCGAAATAAAACTCAGCGTTACCAGTAAAATCATCGGTAAACCAACCTTCTACATCATCAAAAACAGCAATATGTGGATACCAATAGCCGATATAAAAAACATTATCATCAGAATAGCCCATTCTACCTGATGCACCTTCTTGAGGAATTTTAAACTGATATTCAATTTCGAATTGAGCATCCTTACCAGGATTAACTGGTTGATCGAGCACCACAAACATAGTTGTGCCTTGCACGCCGTAGGCTGCCACGCCTTGTTGTGGCATTTGGGTACTTGCCAAGCTCTGGCCATTTACTGTTACCGAATTAATCTGCATTCCGCCTGTAATTTCACTTACATCAGCTCGTAAAGCCTGCTCTGTGTGTAAGTTTTGAGAAAGTTCAAACAGAATTACCGGTAGCTGATAGGGAGAATTATTGTAGTAAGTAATTGCGGCAGAACCGTATAAGGTAGTATCGGAAGGAGAAAGTTCAGCATTTAGTTTGTAATCGGCATACTGAGTCCAATATTCTTCGCCAGGCAATCCTGTAAGTGTTCGTGTTTTATTATTAACAGCTTCAAGAAATGATGCTGGTAATTCAATAGGATTGGGAATTGGGCGCTCTAAACTCAACGTTTGATCTTGAGGGGAGGCTATAATTGCGTCTGTTAATGGTTTAGGGGAAGTGCATGCGTAAAATACAAGCGATAACAGAAGCAGAGCTAAAAGTGGTCTTTTGCTCATAATAAAATGATTAGGTTAGAAGTGTTATTTTCTTAAATGGCTGAAGTTTATTTCTATCGATTCCTTAAGGTCATTAAATTCTATGGGCTTAACCAGGTAATCAATATAGCTCGTTTCTTTAGCACGCTGAATGTGGTAAGGGTCAGAGTTACCAGTTATATAAATTACGGGCACATCCGAAAATTTGCGAATTTCCAGCATAGCTTCAATACCATCCATATCTCCCTCTAAAGAGATGTCCATGAGAATCAAATCAGGCTTTATGCGCTTAGCAACTTCAATAGCTGTTTTCCCATAAACTAACTCACCTTCAGCATAGTACCCAAGCTTTTCTAGATAACTTTCGTATAAAAGATTTAGGATTAAATCGTCTTCGACAATCATCACCGTTTTATTCTTATTTTCCATATTGACTGTAGTTATTGAGACCCTTCAAGGTATAAAATATAATAAGATGTATAGCCATTAAACAAAACTAATAAATGGCGCAGATTTAGTAAGAATTATATAGATGAAGACCACGTAAAATTAATAATTTAAAATATCCAACTAATCTCTGTTTATCAACCTTTAGAATCGAATTGTATTGTATTTAATGAGATAGTGGTTTTTTGTAGAGCCGTGCGATGAGTAGATGATGAAATAGGATAGGAGATTGTGGTGTTTCAAAAAAGAAAATATAGAATCGGAGATTATGGTTGTTGAAACAGGATTCGCAGGATAAAAGAGATTAGTAGGATTGAATTTGGTCAGTAACAAAATCTTGGGCACAATCGTACTTCAGGTGACTAGCCTAATCCTGAATATCTAGGAAATCATGTAAATCCTGTTTCAAAAAAAGAAAATATAGAATCGGAGCTTATGATATTAGAAACAGGATTCACAGGATAAAAGAGATTAGTAGGATTGAATTTGGTCAGTAACAAAATCTTGGGCACAATCGTACTTCGGGTGACTAGCCTAACCCTGAATATCCAAGAAATCATGTAAATCCTGTTTCAAAAAAAGAAAATATAGAATCGGAGCTTATGATATTAGAAACAGGATTCACAGGATAAAAGAGATTAGTAGGATTGAATTTGGTCAGTAACAAAATCTTGGGCGCAATCGTACTTCGGGTGACTAGCCTAATCCTGAAAATCCTATTTCAAGAAGATGATTTGGAAGTGTATTTATTCTGCCTAAAATAAAAAAGCCTCGTAAAACATAAGTCTTACGAGGCTTTCAGTACCGCAGGCCGGACTCGAACCGGCACGGGATAAAACTCCCATTGGATTTTAAGTCCAACGTGTCTACCATTCCACCACTGCGGCTTGGTTTCCCAATTCCCTTTGAAGGGAAGCGCCAAATATACGACTTTAATCTACTCTACTTCAATCAAATTTTAAAAATATTCAAAGTTGTTTCAAAAATAAGGTTTCGTACCTTTAATAGAACCTTTAGAACTAATTAAATACAATGATTAAGAGAACATTATTATTAATAGCAGCATTTTTGGTAGTATCAATTCCAGCGATGGCGCAATTCGAGATTGGTGCCTCCTATGAGTTAAGAGATGAGAGTCCAAAAAACGGATTCGGCGTTCGTGTTCAAACAGGAATCTTACAGGCACTTCCTATTATAAAATTAGGCTTAAGAGGACACTTTAGTTATTTCAGTGAAGAAAATACTATCAGCAGTACTGGTGGAACATATTCTAAAGAAATAGAAAACTACGATTTTGGTTTAGCCGCTGTTGGTGGTATTTCCTTAGGTTTAATGGAGCCGTATGTTGGCGTTGGCCTAGGTTCAGAGAGTGTGGATTTGAGACATAAAGATTTTCAAGGTGTTACCGTTACCCCACAAGATGATGAAGAATCAAGCATCTATTGGAATACATTTGTAGGCGCTAAAGTATCAATTCTACCAATCCTAAAGCCATTTGTAGAGTATAGATTTACGGGCCATAGTTTAGAAATGCCAAGTATGTCTGACAGAACCGGACGAATAATATTTGGTATTGCGCTAAGCTTCTAAATTTATTTTCTTCATTTATAGCGGGTGTGTAGTTACATATCCGCTTTTTTTATATTGTGGAGAATACTATTAGCTATTAAAAGACGTATTTTATTAATTGTAGAGTGTAATTGTATAAGCGAATAAATGGGCGAGACTAGAGTAATAAAAGAAATTGATTTAGATGGTATCACGCTCAAGAAATCTCAAAAAGAAGACTTGAAGCAGCTTATAGAGGTATGTCATGAACACATTGATGAGGTTGATGAAGAATTAATTTCAAGAGCATTCAAGCTCTGCTTTTACTCACATGAGGGGATGACTCGCGCTTCAGGCGAGCCTTATTATTACCATCCATTAGAAGTAGCCAAAATTGTTGCTAGCGAAATTAATATTGATGATATATCGGTTGTAGCAGCTTTATTACACGATACGGTAGAGGATACTAGCGTAACCATAGAAGATATTCGGCATCTATTTGGCGAAGAGGTTGCCGTTATAATTGATGGAGTAACTAAAATTGCTGGCGTTTTTAATAGTAGAACTAGTAAGCAGGCCGAAGCCTTTATGAAGTTATTGCTTACCATGGCCGAAGATATTCGGGTAGTGCTTATTAAATTTGCCGACCGCCTACACAATATGCGCACCATTCATCATTTGAGGCGAGAAAAGCAGATTAAAATTGCTAACGAAACAATGGAGCTTTACGCACCGCTAGCGCATAGATTTGGCTTGTTCAGGTTGAAAAATGAATTAGAGGATTTATGTTTTAAGACTATTGATCCTACCTCCTTCAAGTTTGTAGCACGTAAGCTCAAAGAGAAGAAAGAAGCGCGAGAGACTTTTATTGATGAGTTTATGAGCCCTATTGCGAAGCAGCTAAAAGAGCTTAAATTTAATTTTGAGATAAAAGGGCGACCAAAGCATATTTATTCTATCTATAAAAAAATGCAGCGGCAGCAAAAGCCTTTTGAAGAGGTGTACGATCTTTTTGCTGTGCGAATTATTTTAGAAGATCCTCATGCAAAAGAAGACTGTTGGCGAGTATATTCTATTATCACTGATTGGTACACACCAATTCCAGAGCGATTTCGCGACTTTATCTCAGTTCCCAAGGCTAATGGATATCAATCGCTTCACACTACTGTAATTACAAATCGTGGTAAAAAAGTTGAGGTTCAAATTCGAACTCGACGTATGGATGAAGTGGCAGAAAAAGGATTAGCTGCTCACTGGAAGTACAAAGAAGGTAGCACCATGGGTGCCGATAATCTCGATCGCTTTGTAAATTGGGTGCGCGATGTGTTAGAAAATCCGCGTCCTGATACAGCAACCGATTTTGTTAAAGACTTTCAGTTGAATCTTTACCAAGATGAGATCTATGTATTTACTCCAAATGGAGAGTTGAAAACTTTGCCAAGCGGCGCAACACCTATCGACTTTGCATTCGATATTCATAGTGAAATAGGCGAACGAGCTCTTTCAGCAAAAGTAAATGGCCGAATGGTGCCATTACGTCAAAAGTTGTCAAATGGCGATCAAGTTGAGATTATAACTGGGAACAAAATTAATCTTAATGTTGATTGGATTGATGACGTTGTAACGCATAAAGCCAAATCGCGTATTCGACAATACATCAAACAGAAACAGCGCAAAGTTTCTGAAGAAGGCAAGGATATTTGGGAGAAGCGAGCAGAGAAAGGAAAGGTAGAAATATCGGATCAAGATTTGACGCCATTTGCTAAAAAGTTCAAATTTGATACCACACAGGCAATGTTTTTTGCTATAGGTACCGATTCTTTTGATGTGAATAAACTTTTCAAAGAGGTTAAAAAGTTCAAAAGCACAGGTAGATTAGAAGAAGAGCCAAGCAAAATAGTGGCGGCTACCGAAGATGAAATTCAAGAGACTTTTATTAATGCGGCTCGCGCTGTAGGGGGTGGGAAATCACTCATTATAAGCGGAGAAATCAGTAACGTTAAATACAGTTATGCAAATTGCTGTAACCCATTACCTGGTGATGATGTAATTGGATTTGTTAGTAGAATGGGGGATATAAAGATACATCGGTCTATGTGTAACAATGCTAGGCATTTGATAGAAACAGAGGGCGAGCGTATTTTAGAGGTGAGTTGGGCGAAGAACATTGATAATAAGTTCCTTGGAGCTGTTAAGGTAATTGGGGAAGATCGGGTTGGATTAATTAATGATCTTACAGATGTGGTCTCAAAAACGCTCTCTACGAACATGAAAAGCATCAATGTTACGGGCGATAGTGGCATGTTTGAGGGAATTATATCTTTATATGTTGACAACTTAAGCCATTTAGCAAAGATAATTAAGCGTTTAGAGCGTATTGAAGGGGTAAAAAGCGTTTTTCGGTACGAATAAGCACAAATTTAACAATCTTTACTTTCGAGAGAGCGTGATTGTATTTATATTGTGCCCAATGATTAGTATTCGCTTTACTTTATAGCTTAAGGAAAACCATAGAGTCAGAAAATAATCAGGAAGGACAGTCGAGATAAACTCGACCATAAATCTAAACATTATTAATACAATGATGACTTATACTAAACGAGATGTCGTACGTCGTGTAGCAGAAGCTATGGACGAGCCAATGATTAAAGCTGAACCATGGGTTGATTCAGTAATTGTTGCACTGAGAGAAATTATGCTTTCAGCAGATACCGAATGTAGAATTGAAATTCGTGATTTCGGTGTTTTTGAAGTTAAAGAGACTAAAGCTAAGCCAAAAGCTAGAAATCCAAAAACAAATGAAGTTATATACGTGCCAGCCCACCGTAAAACTCATTTTAAGCCAAGTAAATTACTAAAGGCGTTTCTTCGTCAACCATTGGAAGACTTAAAGAAGAAATAAAGAGAGTGCACAATTATGCACGTATAATTGGTATTGATGTAGGTACCAAGCGTATTGGACTTGCTCAAACCGATTTACTAAAAACTATTGCTTCTCCTGTGGGTACTTTTTCACCAGATGATGTTTTACCAAAAATAAAGCAGATAGTGAAAGAGTATCCCGTAGAGAGGTTTATTATAGGTTGGCCTTTAGCAACCGACGGCACCGAAGGTAAAGCCACTAGAATGGTGAGCCGGTTTATAGCCAAATTATCTAAAGAATTTCCCTCCATTCCCATTGAAAAAATTGACGAGCGTTATACGTCGAATAAAGCAAAAGAAATAATGCTCGAAATAGGTATTCCCAAAAAGAAAAGAAGAGAAAAAGAACGCGTGGATAAAATTGCTGCAGCTATTATCTTACAGCATTATCTAGATGCAATAAACTAAAATTTTTGTGATGTCGATTCTACCTATTGTAACATACAATGACCCTATATTAAGGCAGAAAGCTGCACCCATAACAGAGTTTGATGACGCTCTTAGTACGCTCATCGACGATATGTTCGATACTATGTATAATTCGGAAGGCGTGGGTTTAGCAGCACCTCAAATTGGCAAGTCAATCCGTTTATTTGTAATGGACGGCAGCGTGATGCAAGAAGATGACGAGGAAGAATTTCCCGCTATGGCTTTTATAAATCCTGTTATTATAGAAAAAAAAGGAAAAAGAGTTCCTTTAGATGAAGGCTGTTTAAGTATTCCCAATGTTAGAGATAATGTATTTCGCCCTGAAACAATTGTGGTACGATTTACTGATGATAATTTTGAGGAACGAGAAGTAGAGGTTGGGGGTTGGATTTCTAGAATTATACAGCACGAAACCGATCACTTAGATGGGGTTCTATTTATAGATTATTTAAGTTCGTTTCGTAAAGTTCTAATAAAAAAAGATTTAGAAGAAATTGATTTGGGTTTGGCGGAAGTTGAGTATCCTATAGCGCCCAAAGCCTAAATATTCAGAATAAATACAGGACTGGTAATGAATATCATTTTTATGGGATCGCCAGAGTTTGCGATTCCTAGCCTAGAGCAATTAGTAAATGCGGGGCACAATATCTCAGCAGTGGTAAGTAATATCGACAAGCGTCGCGGAAGAGGTTCTGAGACAGCACCAACGCCTGTAAAAGCAAAAGCAATAGAGCTGGGCTTGCCAGTTATTGAGGTAGAGGATTTAAAATCACCTAAATTTGCTGAACAGCTTAAAGAACTGAATCCCGATCTTTTTGTTGTAGTAGCCTTTAGAGTGCTACCAAAAGCCATTCTTGAAATTCCAAAAATAGGCTCAATAAATTTACACGCTTCTTTATTACCCAAATATCGTGGGGCGGCGCCCATACACTGGGCTATTATAAACGGCGAGCAGCAAACAGGTTGCACTATATTCTTTTTAGATGAGAAAGTAGATACGGGTAATATTCTTTTGCAAAAAAGTATTGCCGTTGGAGCTGATGAAACTACGGGCGAATTGTACAAGCGATTGATGGTGGAAGGAAGTCAACAACTAGAGAAAGCGGTACAACTAATTAGCGCTGGCGATTATGAGCTTACATCGCAAAATGATGCCGATGCAAGCCCGGCGCCAAAGCTAAATAAAAAGAATACGCGCTTAAATTTTAGCCTAAACGCTCAACAAATTCACAATATGATTAGAGGATTAAATCCTTTTCCAACAGCATGGGCCATTTGGAAGGGCGAAAATATTAAAATTCATCGCTCTAAAGTTGGTCCAAATTTATCTATTAAACCCGGTGAACTAATAATTCATGACAATAAACTGCTTGTAGGATGCAATGAAGGCACTATTGAGCTGCTCAAAATTCAACTGCCTGGTAAAAAAACAATTACTGGAACAGATTTTATTCGGGGATATGATGTTGAAGGATTGTTAGAATAATAATATCATATTAATGAAGATTTAATTTGAGTTGAAGAAAGTCTTTTCTATCATCCCGCCAAATTGAAGTATAAGTATTAAGCCATGAATAATCCCGATCTTTTAGTAGCCGCCAAAGCAGGCGATTTAGAAACTGTAAAAAAGTTAATTGCAGCAAAATCAGATATTAATGAAGTTAACTCTAGTGGTGCTTCTGCATTAATATTAGCTAGCGAAAAAAACCATTTTAATGTGGTCAAGTTTTTAGTAGAAGCTGGAGCTGACCTCAATCTAGAAACAAAAATGGGTGGTACTGCGCTTAATAAAGCAGCAGAAAATGGCAACATCGAAATGATGAACTATTTCTTCGATCATGGAATTAAGATCGGGAATATAGCTCTTATTGTTGCAGCACGAATAGGAAATTTAGAAGCAGTAAAATTACTTATCGAAAAAGGCGCTGATGTAGATGCTGAACAACGATGGGGACATACAGCGCTAATGGTAGCTGCCAAAAACGGTCATCATTTAGTGGTAAAACACCTTATTGCAAGTGGCGCTAATGTAAAGAAAAGAGACAAGAATGGCGATACTGCAATGATGATTGCAATAGAGAATGAAAATGATGACATCGCCATAATTCTACAAAGAGCAGGTGCTGTAGCCGAATTAAAACCAGCTAAAGAAAAAGTAGCTCCCATTATTTCGGATGACGACGACGATGATGACAGCGATATTGATGATACGGCTGATGTGGATGAGCTTGTTTCTGATGAAGACGCACCCGACGAAATAGATTTAGATTAAATTATCACTTTGGGTCGATAAATAGCACTTAGATACTGGGTGCTATTATCTAAACCTTTATTATAAGTGTTTTTCTATTTCTTTTATATCTCACCTACAGTGCTCTTTATGTTTTTGGCATAGTTAATTATGCTCAAATAAGTAGAAAAAATAGGCCTCAATGATAATGAAACAGAGGCCTATATGCTGTCAACCGAGTATAAATATACAGCTAAAAACTAAGATTATACTTGAACTATAATCAAAAAAGCGCTCCCAATAATTATAAGTAGTCTACGATATTAAACCTTTCGAAAAACTTTGAAAATGGGCACGACTTATGGTAATTTTATGTTCTACATAAGAACTTAATCTATATTGTTTTCATTAGAGTAGATGATGCTTAAATGAATCAATAATTATATACATAAATAGGACTAAATATGTCAAAAATTAAAGTAGGAATTAACGGTTTTGGCCGTATTGGACGCATGGTGACACGTGCTATACTTTCAAAATACAGCGACCAAATTGATATTGTTGGAGTAAACGACTTAACAGATACAAAAACATTAGCACATCTTTTTAAATATGACTCATCACAAGGTACTTATGCTGGTGATGTAAGTGTTGATGGCGATGTTATCAAAATTGATAACATGAGCTTTAAGGTAACAGCTGAGCGTGACCCTGCAAACCTTAACTGGGGTGAACTTGGTGTAGATGTTGTGATTGAATCAACTGGCTTTTTTGTAGATAAGGAGAGCGCAAGCAAGCACCTTACTGCAGGTGCTAAAAAAGTAATCATCTCTGCACCAGCTAAAGGTGATGTTAAAACAGTTGTATTAGGCGTTAATGACAGTGAAATTGATGCTGCAACTACAATTTATTCTAACGCTAGCTGTACTACTAACTGCTTAGCACCGATGGTAAAAGTTTTAGACGATGCTTTTGGTGTAGAAAAAGGATTTATGACTACAGTACATGCTTATACTGGCGATCAAAAGATTTTGGATGCTCCACATAAAGATTTGCGTAGAGCTCGTTCTGCTGCAATTAATATCATTCCAACATCTACAGGCGCAGCTAAAGCTGTTGGTTTAGTACTACCGCATTTAGATGGTAAGTTAGATGGTGGCGCAGTTCGTGTTCCTGTTCCAACTGGATCTTTAACTGATTTGGTTTGTGTTGTTAGCAAAGAAACAACTCTTGAAGAAGTAAATGCTGCTTTTAAAGCTGCCGCTGAAGGTCCACTTAAAGGGATACTTGAGTATGCAGATATTGAACTGGTATCTACTGATATTGTAGGTAACCCACATTCAAACATTTACGATAGCCAACTTACTAAAGTTGATGGCAAGCTTGTAAAAGTAATTGGTTGGTACGACAACGAAGCTGGTTACTCTATGAGAACTGCCGATTTAATTACTCGTATCGTTTAACTAGTTTAATAGTTCAAACAATTGATTATTATAAAGCCTCTTCGATTTCGGAGAGGCTTTTATTTTATCTAGAATATTTTAAAATAATGAGGTTCACTTTTAAGTGAGGAAAGTGGACTATTCGCATTGAATATAAATATCATAAACAGAATACAATGAAGAAATTACTGCCAATACTATTACTTTCAATTTTCGTGTTAGCCTCGGCCTGTACTGTGCCTAAGCCTGAGCCGAAACTAAATACGGATCAACTTATTACGGATTTAAAAGTGATTTCTTCAGATGAAATGGAGGGGCGTTTAGTAGGAACTGAAGGGAATGCAAAAGCGCGAGCATATATCATCAGTAGATTTGAGGAAATTGGTATAGCTCCATTTGGAAGTGGGTATGCACATCCATTTACATTCAAAAAAAGAGATGGATCGGAAGTTGAGGGAAACAATGTTTTAGCTACGATACCTGGTGAAACTGATTCTGTGATTGTAATAAGTGCACATTACGACCATCTAGGTATTCGAGATAGCTTGATTTATAATGGCGCCGACGATGATGCTTCGGGCACGGCTGGTGTTTTGGCTTTAGCCGATTATTTTAATCAAGGTAAAACACCAAGGCATACCTTAGTGTTTGCAACTTTTGATGCAGAGGAAGGTGGGCTTAGAGGGGCTAGAGCTTTTGTTGAGGATTCTCTATTCCTACAAAAGGTAGTGCTAAATGTTAATATGGATATGATTTCTCAAAACGATAAGAACGAATTGTATGCCGTAGGAACGTATCATTATCCATTTCTAAAACCCATTTTAGAAACCGTTGAAACGGGCGATATTAATATGTTATTTGGTCACGACTCCCCAGATTTAGGTTCTGATGACTGGACATTCTCCTCAGATCATGGTCCATTTCATCAAAAAGGAATTCCTTTTGTGTATTTTGGAGTAGAAGATCATGTGCATTACCACAAAGCCACCGATGAATTCGAAACTATACCTCAGGAGTTCTACAAAAATTCAGTACAACTTATTTTAAATGCTGTGCTAATTTTGGACAAACAGTTATAAAGAAAGTCTAAACCCTAATCCTGCTGTGGAGTGTTCAGGATAATAAGTAGGGCCAATGTTGAATTTAGGAGTGCTTCTATCGTTATACTTTCTCACATTAATTGGTGAATTTATGACATCATAGATGAAGCTGTAAACATATATACCTAATCCAGCGAAATATAAAATGAGTCCTGATATTTCCATATAGGATCTTGATTCAGGACACCCACCCCAACACATTAGCAATTGATGAGCTCCAATAGCAGTCACCCCAGCACCAAGAAATTTCGTATAAATACCTTTACCAACAGACATAGGATTTTTGGCATACATATTTCCAGCTGAAGGTCCAATAAATATACCAGCAGCTATCATAGAGCCACCCGTATACCTGTAGTTATTTCTGTATAAACTTTTGCCTATTAATATAGTAGCTATGGGAACACCAATTGTAAGTACAAAAGCAACCCCTTCACTTTTTTGCTTAAACTGAGTGGATCTAGAGCTATAATTATATTCTGATTTATAGGAATATCCATCCATTAAAGATTGGGCAAAAACCGTGGGCGCAATAAGAAAAAGGAATAAAGTAGAGTAGCTGATGGTTTTTATCATAGAACTCGGTAGCTATTTAATCTTAGTTAGAGATAAACTACTAAAAAACGTCTAGCTATCAAATTCTAATAAAATTTCTTTTGATAGCTAGTGCATTCTTTCCGTTCCTTACCATCTGCTTTTGCGTCATCTTCAGTTTCAAATCCTTGGCTAGAATGCGCTTCTATATCCCCATCTTTAGATACTCTACGCCATCTCCACTCTTCTTTAATGTCTTGATATAATTCACATTTAGCCATAGTGTAAGTCCTTGATTTATGAATGCTTATTTATTACCAGTATAACAAATGTAAGGCTGGAAGACAAAGAGCTTAAATAGTTAAGGAATGGAGGAGACATTCCTCATCCATAGATAGAATATTTTGAAGAGTAATTTGGTTTTTAACCCGACTATTCGATATAGAACCAATAGCTTGTATCTAAAAAATTAACGAGGTGAAAGAATTCTCTCTCAGCTTTGCGCACCTATCTGACCCAGAAGTGGAGGCAAATGTTCTGAAGTATCCAATCCCCCAACTCAAGTAGAAATCTCTCCAAATGGTTGCAAGAATAGTAGCTAGCGCCCCAATATTTATAAATGCAAAATGAAATATGTATGAGAGTTAAATAATTTTTAGAACTACAAAATACCCTCTGTCGGGTATTGAATTAGGAGGCCATATTGGTGTAGTTATTACTTCTACAAATAATAATTAAGGAGAACTAAATGAAAAATCTACTTCTGCTTTTAATCTTCGGGCTAATGGCCACAACTAGTAATGCACAAATTAAATATTCGTCTCTTTTCAATTCCATTCCAATTAACCTTAGCAATTACCAGGTAAATTCAGATGATGAAATTGTTACGATTGTTTCAAATGGGATGATTTATTATACAGAAAAAGATGCTCAAGGATGGAAAAGTCCATCTTCTATCTTTCCTTATGTCAAAAGCCTTGGTGCCGTTAATAGGTTAGGGAACACTATTATTGCTCCAGTTTTGAAGGATAATGGGGGTGAATTATATCGTTCAACCGATTTTGGTAAAACATGGAAAAGTATTCTAAAAGGTGAAAATAAAAACCATGTATTTGTAGGTACACAAATGTTTACGGAACAGAAGTTTATACTATACGGTAGAAAAACAGTCAGCTCATTATTACAAAAAACGGAAGATGGGGGTGCCACCTGGGTCGATATACCTACACCTGAGCTTAGCTCAACATTGGGTACCGTTAATTTTATTACTGAGCAAGTTGGGTTTTTAATAGATATGAGTAATAAATACTTTAAAACCAATGATGGTGGTATTACTTGGTCAGAATTTATCACATTCCCAGATAACACAACTGCTTTTCAATTCTCTTCTATTGATAAAGGTATTGCTCTTACAGGCAATCAGGAATTGTTTGAAACTTCTGATGGAGGGGTTACTTGGAATTCACGGTTAAATTATATCTACAATGCCCAAATTGTAAAAGGTGATACTTTAATCGCTACATCAAACAGTCAGAAAAAATTCTATTACACTACAGATAGATTTGTTACAAAAACAGAAAAAGAATTTGTTGAATTTGATGAAGTACCAGAAATCTTAAAAGTTATAAATGATTCAACGTTTGTAGGAAAAAAGCATAATAATTTTTTTAAGACAACAGATAGAGGGCAAAACTGGACTTCCATTATTGATAAAAGTACTGTGTTATTTAAGCCAAGCATATTTACATGGATAAATGACACTTTAGGTTACGCCTTTTCTGGTGATGGTGTGTATAAAACAACAACTGGTGGTTTTAATTGGGAAGCAACAGGAACTAGCTCTCCGATTGGTGGTATTGTTGAAAAGCTTATTTCATTTGGTGATAGCGATTATGGTATAGCATTTCATAATTCTGGTAATGACTTATATAGAACTAGCAATGGAGGGAAAAGTTGGGCAAGAATTTCACATTCAATTGGAGATAATTATTATAATAGAGAGCTTACCATGATTTCAGCCTCAAAAGGCTGGCTTTTAAGTCGGGCTGGCCTAGCACAGACCGCAGATAGTGGCAAAACTTGGACATCCATGTACGATAAAATACCAGCTGATATCAAGAAGAATTATTTAGAAACTATAGATTTTCTATCAGAAACACATGGGATAATTGGTGGAGAGGATGGCTGGGTAGCAATTACTTCGGATGGAGGTACAACTTGGACGTCTAAACAAATTGGTAGTAAAAGTAACGACATTCATTTAGTACACTATTTTAGTGAACAGGTGATAATTGCGGTATATACTAGTGGTGTATTTAGATCAGAAGATGGTGGAGTTACCTGGGAATCAAGCACATTATCAGCATCAGAAAATATCTATTTAGAACCTAGATCTAAAACATTCTTGAACGAGAAAGTGGGCGCATTTTTGACCACAAAATCATTGGTTTATACCGTTGATGCGGGCAAAACATGGAGTATCGAATCAGCCCCAATTTTTCCAGGTTCTATTCTTGGACTATATCTAAACCGAGATGGTAGAGGTGTGTTTTACAGCGGGGCATTTGTTTCGTTTGAATTAGGTGAGTTAACCACTTCTATTGAAGAAGAAATTCCCCCAACAAAAAGAGAATTTCAGTTAGCCCAAAACTATCCTAATCCTTTTAACCCAACAACAACTATCAGCTTTACATTAAAGCAATTCGATTCGGTTAGCCTGTCGGTTTACAGTGTAGATGGACGCTTAGTTTCAACCTTAATGTCAAACGAAAACCTGTCAAGTGGCTCACATCAGGTTGTATTTGATGCGAAATCGTTGGCATCGGGGGTGTATTTCTATCAACTCAAAACATCACAAGGAATTTTGAGCCAAAAAATGACTTTAATTAAGTAGTCTATTTTAATTTATAACTTTAAAAAACCTCTTTGCAAAACAAAGAGGTTTTTTTGTGGGATTTAAGAGTCTTGAAATTAGAAAATAAGGGAATTAACTAGTTGCTATATCAGCAAAAGCAATCAAGCTAAATTAGAATAAATCTCCATCTGTCCAGTTTGTAGAGTAACTGCTCACAGCTGGCCAAATTAAGCTGTTTAATCCAGTTGTAATGCCAGTAGCACTAGTATTGGTCAAAATTGACCAAGTGTAACCCCTTGGGGTGCGCACTATCCAAGCGGCAGTTCCAGTTAGGCTACCAGAATGCCACCAGTTTTTAGAATTACTATTAATACGGAAACCACTAGCATAATCTGATATTGGTGATGGTGTGGAAAGTAATTTTATGGTTTCACTTTTTAGAATATCGGGAACCGTGTCGAAACCATCTATATGGGTTAGAATTCTAACTAGGTCTATAGGGGAAGCAATCCAGCCACCTGCACTACCAAGTCTGCGAATTACTCCATTGGTATCGTAACCAATAGGTCCACTTGATGAGTAATACTGAACTTCATTTGGCTGGCGGCCAGATGCAGAATCATTACTAATTTTCATATTTGTGACGCCTGATGGCACTAAAATATTTTCTCTAATATAATCCTCGTAATCTTCACCACTTATTTTCTCAATAATTTCGCCTAAAATCATATATCCAATATTTGAATATTCATAAGCAGTACCTGGTTTCTTGTCTAAGCCATAATTTCTCATAGTCCAGTAGATTACCTGCATGGCATTGTATGCTGGTTTGGCAAAGGCAGGATCTATGCTTCCAGAATTGTTCCATCCGCCAAGTTCATGATACAATAAATCGCGCACTCGAATTTCATCAACGTACTTTGGAAGATTAGTGGTGCCGTACTCGTCTTCAAATATAGCACCTGGGCCGAACACCTTCTGCTCCATAGTTAGCTTACCATCTTCAATCAACTTCATTATTCCAGTTGCGGTTATAAATTTTGATAGGCTAGCTATTCTAAAAAGGCTTGTTGTGTCTACACGGGTATTTGTTGCAACATTTGCATATCCATAGCCTTTTGCATAAACCAATCTACCGTTTTTAGTTACAGCCAAAGAAACCCCTTTTACACCGTATTTAGCCATAAAACTAGCAACTTCATTGTCAATGGCGGGGATATCCTCAACTGTAATCGGTTCTTTTTCAAAAACTGCAGTAATGCTTAATGGTTCACTTATCGTTATAGTAGAGGGATTCTCAAATCCAGTTAAATCACCTTTCCACTCAGAAAATTTCCATCCTTGGGCGGGGGTAGCAGTTAATTTCACAACAGTACCATGTTCAAATTCTGTGGTTTTTTGTTGTATTATCTGTTCATCTACAGTTCCTTCACCCTCAACATTTATGGAAAGTTCATACGATCTTAGTGCGAAATTAGCTACAAGCTCAAGATTTTTATTAGCAGTAATTGAGAGGGGATTATTTGAGCTTTCAACATCGCCCGCCCATCCAGAAAATACATAACCATCATTAGGATTAGCTTGTAACTCAATTTTATCTCCCTCTTCTACCATGTTTTTAACATCAGGAGTTATTGTTCCTGATTCTGATGGTGATAAAGTGACATTAATAGAATATAAAGTAGGCTCATCACTTTTTGATGGATTACTTGAACACCCAACAAATAAAATAGTTGAAATTAAAAATGTGAAAAGAAAAAGGTGCTTTAATAAATAAAGCTGGTTGGATATTTTTTTAAAAGACATGTTTATAGAAGATTGTTTGTCAACAGTAGTGTATTTATATAAGTGCTATACGATTTCGTAGTCGTAGCTTATTTCAGAACCTTTTTCTAAAGCTTTTGATACTGAGCAATATTTTGAAATAGATAAATCTAAAGCACGCTCCACTTTTTTGGGGTCTAAATTACCAGAAAAAATAAAGTGCATGTGAATGGTTTTAAATTCAGAATAACCAACATCAGTATGTTGCCTGTCAGCATCCACTTCAACCTTAAGGTCGGTGAGCTCTTGTTTTTGCTTTTCAAGTATAGATATTACATCAATTGCACTACAACCACCAATACCAGCAAGTAGTAGCTGCATGGGGCTAACACCGCCTTCAAGCCCACCTATATTGGTTTTGCCATCCATGCGAATTTTTCCGCCTTCTTCATTTTCTGCTTCCATGTGGAAGTCTTTTTTTAACCAATTAACTGATACGAGCATAAAAATATAAAATTCATTTATCGATATAGTTTCAAGCCAAGAATATAATTGAAAAAGGATGCCTATGCGAGTCGGTATTCTTCATTATTGAAGATTGTACTAACTTTAATAACTCGGTAATTTAAAGCCGAGTTTCAAAAAATACTTTGGGGCAATAAAATACTTGTAAGATGTTCTAAACAATCTCATCTTAAGCACTTATCAAAAAAGTATAAAATTATGTCAAAAAAATTTACACCATTCATTTCACCTGATGACGATTTACCACAAATAACGGTAAAGGCAGTTATTCTAGGTTTTGTATTATCAGCTATTTTGGCGGGGGCTAATGCCTATTTGGGATTGAAAGTAGGGATGACTGTTTCGGCATCTATTCCTGCAGCAGTAATTTCAATGGCTGCACTCAGAATGTTCAAAAACTCCAATATTCTTGAGAATAATATTGTGCAAACTGCAGCATCGGCGGGTGAATCGCTAGCTGCTGGAGCAATATTTACACTTCCCGCGTTAATTTTATTAAAATATTGGTTCGATTTTCCCTTCTTACAAACTGCCGCCATTTGTGTGTCGGGAGGTATTTTAGGCGTGCTATTTACAATTCCACTTCGTCGTGCTTTGGTGGTAGAAAGTGAATTACAGTTTCCGGAAGGTGTAGCAACCGCAGAGGTTTTGAAAGCGGGCACACAAGGTGGTGATGGTATCAAAGCAATTGCACAAGCTGGTATAGCAGCCGCTTTATTTAAATTAGGTCAAACAGGCTTAAAAGTATTTGCTGGTTCATTAGGTGGTTCTGTAAAAGCAGGGAAGTCTATTTTTGGGATAGGTGCTGATTTGTCTGTTGCTCTTTTAGCAGTAGGTTATATTGTAGGTTTAAACATCGCCGTGTTAATTTTTGCGGGTGGTGTAATTTCCTGGGTGTTTGGTATTCCTTTATTTATGGCATTATCTGACCCTGCCGAAGTTGCAAGTATTGTAGGCGGTGCATCTGGATATGATGCGGCCTTTGCAATATGGAGTGCAAAAATTAGATATATGGGTGTTGGAGCCATGGTTGTAGGTGGCGTTTGGGCGTTAATTTCACTTGCAAGACCACTCGTTGATGGAATCAAATCGAGTATGGCAGCGGTAAAAAATCTGAAAGCTAATGGTAGCGCAAACATCCCTAGAACTGAGCAAGATACGCCAATAAATATAGTGCTTTGGAGTATCTTGGGTTTAGCAATACCAATCTTTTTAGTATTCCATTATGTAATTGATGTAGAACACTTGAGTGTTAGTTCAGGGATTTATTGGACCACCATCGTATTTGGTGTGGTATTCTCTTTGTTTGCAGGATTTTTGTTTGCGTCGGTAGCAGGGTACATGGCAGGGCTTGTGGGCTCTTCAAACAATCCAATTTCTGGAGTAACAATTGCAACAGTACTTGCCGCATCACTAATTCTATTATTAATATTAGGAAGCCAAGTCGATTTTGTAACCGATACAGGTAAGGCAACGACTGCCGCTGCTGCTGCTATTATAATTGGAGCCATGGTTGCATGTGCTGCAGCATTAGCAGGCGATAATCTCCAAGATTTAAAGGCAGGTCATATTGTTGGTTCAACACCGTATAAACAGCAAATTATGCAGATTGTTGGGGTAGTTGCTGCAGGTCTTGTAATTGCACCTATCTTAAGTTTACTATTTAACGCTTATGGTTTAGGCGGAGTAATGCCACGTGAGGGTATGAATCCCGAAGAAATGCTACAAGCACCGCAGGCCACTTTGATGATGGCAGTAGCAGAAGGAGTTTTTTCTAGAAATCTAGAATGGGCCATGATTATAATTGGAGGTATCATTGCCATAATTAACATTGTTATAGACCAAGTGCTAAAGAGCAAAAAGAGTTCATTTAGAGCACCAGTATTGGCTGTAGCAGTAGGTATATATTTACCAATTGAGTTAGCAACACCTATTTTTATTGGTGGGATGATTGCTTGGAGTGCAGCGCGAGTAGTACGCAAGAGAGCAGAAAATGCCGGTAGAGATGCCGAGCTAGAAGTTGAAGAAGCTGGGCAACGTGGATTATTATTCTCATCTGGATTAATAACCGGGGAAGCTCTACTTGGTATTATATTAGCTGTACCATTTGCCATTTTAGAAAGCACAGAAGCACTGCGTATACTACCTGCTGAGTACGAAGGTATTTCTCAGGTTCTAGGCGCAGCTGTAGCCGTGTTGTTTATGATTTGGTTATACAAAGTAGTGGTTAAGAAAACTAGTACTACCTAAAGAATTGAAATTAATCCAGCAAATACTCTTCATTCCTAAACTTTATAGTAATGGAATGAAGAGAGTTGGTATTTCTAATGAAATTGGGAGAGTAGATAGTGAGATTTAGCTTTGCGAACTATTCTCTAAAAGCTAAAAGAGTTTACTCACCAATATGCTTGTGATTGCCTTTATTATGACGTTTGCGAAGTACTTTTATAACTTCATGGAGGGGGATTTGCTTTTCGGCAAGCAAGAGCATCAAGTGAAAAATTAAATCAGCGGATTCTGCAATAGTTTCTTTATCGTCATCGTTTTTAGAAGCAATCACTGTTTCAACAGCCTCTTCGCCCACTTTTTGGGCAATTTTATCTAACCCTTTTTCGAACATTGAAGTAGTATAAGAACCTGAAGGCATAGTGTCTTTACGTTCGTAGAGTAAATCTTCCAGTTCTTGAAGAAACTTGAAATCTTTTTTGGTCAATTTTTTAATATCCTGCATGTTGTAATTCAGGTTTCCTGATAAGTTAGTTCAAAGGTCATACTTTTAGAAACTCAAAACAATGCTAAATAGTAAATGAATTCTATTTATGTGTAATTTTTACTAGTACACTAATATCTGATTTATATACCTAGATTTTTTTTAACTCAAATTTAACGCGGAAGCCGAAGCATATCATTTTATAAATAAATCGATTGGGATGGGCTTATAAACTCAATAATCTAATAATTAAACCCTTGTTGATGTCTTTAATAAACTTTCAAACGGCTATTTGTTACTTCACAATCAAAGGTTTAGATAAAGGGTTAAGATTTAATATATTACCACTTTAATTGTATAAATAACTCAACTTGGATTGTGGAAATGGAAAGTCAAAAAAAGATATTCTCTAAAATTATAATGGTTTTCTTTATTCTTTTAGTTGGAATTGGTTGCTCGCCCGAAATGCAGTTACTCAACCGTATCCCAATCAATTCAGTTGAAGTAAAAGTAGTAGACTTGGAAGGCAATCCCATTAAAGGAGCCCAAGTTTCAACTACTAATGGTCGCGAAAATACTACTGATGAAGAGGGTAAAGTAAAGGTGAGTTTAGGCGCGGTAGGTGTATTTGCAATTACCGTTGTGGCAGATAATCATATGCCGTCTAATTTTGTAGTAACCATGCCAGTAGATAAAGGCAAGGTTTACATACGCAAATTGGGTGAGGTTCCTACATTTTCTCATTTGAATTTTGGTATGATGAATCTATATCCATTCTTGTATAACTACATGTTTAGTAGTTTTGGATATAACGTTGATATGAAGCCTTACAACGAATCTGATTTTACGGCTTGGGAGATAAAGAGCGATAGTGAAAGCGAAGCATTAACAATGAAGAAGGGTTTTTTAAAACGAAATGATAAAGGACAGGAGTGGTGGCAAATGATTATAGACCTAGACGATGGTTCAAGCTACGTTTCTGAAGTATTATTTTCGGCAGATAAGTCCCAAATCTTGCGCTACCTTGAACAAATTGATGGGGGAGAAATACAAGAAAAGCCAGTATCTGGAGATTGGTATAACAAGCCAATTGAACTAACAGAAGAGGCAAGGTCTGGAGCAAAAATTGAAAGAAATGTCTCGGTTAAAACTCCAGCGGGTACTTTTACGGCTGACTTACTGAAATTTGATCCAACTGATGGAACGGCACTTCAAATATGGGAAAGTGCTAAAGTGCCAGGCGGAGTGGTAAAGTATATTACAACTGAAGATGATAAAGTGGCAACAAGTAGTATTCTAACAGAATATGGAAGTGGTGCTAAGAGTCTGTTAGATAGCTTCTAGTTTATATTTCTTTAAAGCAGGAATCTGATACAAAAATAATATATAGTCCTTACAACCAATCATATTTTTATAATTTAAAGCCTCAGTCTTTAAAATAGGGTGCGTATTGCATCACTCTGAAATCAATAGTATTAAAATCAGGATTTTCGTCTTTTAGCTTTTTATACAGTGCCATACTTCCTACTGCTCTATTCGCGGCACCCGATGGAGCCGTGAGCGAAACAGTTTTGACAATTCTCGAATTTAGCTCAAATTCATGAACCCTTGGCACGGTATCACTCACTAGCTTCAGTTTAATTTCCGGGAAGTTATTCAGGTGTTTTCGGAAAAAGTATTCAGGTCCATTTTTGGAATTTCCACCTGTAAAGAGGAGTGTATTAATATTTATATTTTCCTTCAGTATGGGGATTAACGGACGTAGATGAGCATCCTTCAATCCATAATCCGAAGCATTAATTTCATCACGGAACGCATAATCAACCATATCACAGACTCCGATTTTTAACCTTTCAAGCAAATCTATTCTCTGTTGAATTGCCATTTTACTGTTTTCTTGTATAAGGTCAATATCAAAAATACGGCTAAGTATTAACCAAAGTTGCCCATCTCTACTTCCGTAGCAGAAATCAACGTCGCCTGGCTTTAAATCACCCGTAGTGAAGCGTGGTGGGGGTAAGGTGCCAACAATTAGCTTCTCTGTTCCATGCGGTATAAAAGGAGGATAGGGATGTACGTGTTTAAACATTGTTATTTTGAACTTTACAATTGGAAAGCTGGACATCAAAATAAACGAGATAATGTATTTATTAATTCATTATCACATTAATAATTATGCAACTTGAATCTGTAATCATTTCAACTTCAAGTTGGCGGTCAATTAAAATTATAATGATAGCTTATATCTTTTATATTAGATCAAATCATCCAAATTTAAAGAAGGCTTAAGCATGAAAGAGCAACAGATGTCAAAAACAGAAATCTTACAACAGTTGACCTCTTTTCAGCAGAACGACTTAAACACCAAGGGTGGAAAAGTTTGGGCTTATGTATATGATAGTGGACTTGTCGAACTCGACACTATTGCAATGGAAGCCTATAAAATGTTTGCTAATCATAATGGATTGGATTTTTCGGTGTTCCCAAGTTTATTAAAAATGGAAAATGATATTGTTGCAGAAACAGCCTCACTTTTCTCGGATGGATATGAAACTTTAGCAGGCACATTTACCAGTGGTGGTACAGAAAGTATCATTCTGGCGGTTAAAGCGGCTAGAGATTATGCGCGTGTTCATAAGCCCTCTATTAAAAATCCGGAAATCATATTGCCTGAAACGGCTCATGCTGCCTTTCATAAAGCGGCGCATTATTTAGATATAAAGATGGTAATAGTTCCGATTGGGGAAGGGTTTAAGGTGGATGTTGAAGCGGTGAAAAGTCACATTACTGAAAACACCATTATGCTGGTAGGCTCGAGTGTAAATTATTCGCATGGAGTTTCAGATCCGATAGAAGCATTAAATGAAATTGCATTGAAACATGATGTTTGGCTACATATAGATGGATGTATTGGGGGATTTTTGATGGCATATTTTAGAGAACTTGGGCACGAAGTACCAAAGTTTGATTTTTCCTTGCCTGGTGTTTCCTCTCTTTCTGTTGATTTACACAAATATGCTTTTGCCCCAAAGGGGGCTTCCGTTATTTTATATCGCAATAAAGATTTACGGAAATATCAATTTTACACCTGCACAAACTGGACAGGATATCCGGTTATAAATACCACCATTCAATCAACTAAATCGGGTGGACCGCTAGCAGCCTGTTGGGCAACGTTGCATTATATTGGAAAGCAGGGTTATAGGGATATTTTTGAGAAAATGTATCAAACAAAAAATAAGATGCTTCAGAAATTTGAAGAGATGGATGATATTTATGTATTGGGTAAGCCCGAAGCCAGTCTTATTTCTTTTGCATCCAAAACCATTGATATTTTTCAGCTAGCTGATCTCATGCGTAAAAAGGGTTGGTATATTCAGGTTCAGCCAGGAAATGAAAAACTAGAACCTACTATCCATTTAACACTTACACCTGTTAGTGAAAATATAGCGGATAATTTTTTTGAGCAATTAAATATTGCTATAAATGAAGCGAAAGAAAATCCACGGACATCATTAGTAAATAAAATTGAGCCTCTTCTTGCTGGACTGAAAGAAGGTGAGTTTTCTGTAAATCCCGAAACCATTCAGTCTTTATTACAAATGGTTGGGATTAGTGAAACAGGGATGTTACCCGATGAAATGGCAGATATTAATGAACTGCTCCATCTGTTACCGTCTGAAATCAGTTCCGAAGCATTCCTATATATAACCAACGAACTATTTACTATTGAGTCGGCCTAGGCTGCCACAAATCTTGGTTAGGATATAAAATCTAAAACCTAGCTTCAAGAATTAAGTCGAACTGGGATTCCCGCTTCTTTCATTTCTTATTTAAGAAGGTTGATTTCAATCTCCTTGAAATGGAAAATACTAGCGGCTAAAACGGCATCTGCTTTGCCTTGTAATATCGCATCAATACAATGTTGATTGGGTATCAGCGTTCGATTTAAGTATCTTATCAATTCATCCACGGTTTTGATGTTAAAGGAGGGAGCGACGAACATGGGTGGGTGTTTAATTCGAAACCAATATGTACTATCATTCAGAAAATTAGTTAAGTGAGGAAAATATGAATACCCGACTTTTCAGCTTGTTATCATTTGTGTGTGTATTTGCCGTTTTGGCGTCCTGTTCAAACCAAATAACCGAACCGGCAGATATAATTGAAGTTCCCAAGGAAGTCACATTTGCCGAAAAAAAGCTGTCTAAAAGCAGTCAATCATTTAGCTTTAATCTTTTTCAAAAGGTAGTGGCAGAAGAAGATGAGAAAGAGAATGTTTTTATTTCTCCACTAAGTGTTTCTATGGCTTTGGGGATGACCATTAACGGAGCCAAAAAAGAAACCTACCGCCAGATGAGGGAGACACTTGCATTGCAAGGGCTGGAAATGGAAGAAATTAATGAAGGATATAAGCTACTTGCCGAACGGCTGAAAACGGCTGACAAAAAAGTAAAGCTGCAAATAGCTAATTCTGTGTGGAGTAAGAAGGGTTTTACTGTGGAAGATGATTTTTCACAACGCCTAGAAAAATATTTTGATGCCGAAGCTACCGAGCTTGATTTCACAGACCCCGAATCTGTTAACACAATCAACAAATGGGTGGCAGAAAATACCAACGGGTTGATTGATGAAATAATTGATGGAATTCCCCACGGAATGGTTATGTATCTAATTAATGCGGTGTATTTTAAAGGCGATTGGACGCATCCATTTAATGAAAAACAGACCCATGAACGTTCATTTTTTCTAGAGAATAATGAAAAAGTGATAGTTGAATTTATGAGTCAGGAGAGAGCATACAATACCTATTTCTCGGAAGAGGTAAACATGATTGACGCAACCTACGGCGATAGCCTCTACAGCATGACACTGATGATGCCAACTGACCACAATTTACCTCTGAATGATTTCATCACAAACAGCTTGACGAAACAAAATTTTGATAACTGGATTAGTAAACTTACTTACGGAGAAGTTCAGTTTAGCCTGCCAAAATTTGAGATGGAATATGATGTTACCATGAATAATGTTCTGAAAAGCATGGGAATGGAAGATGCTTTTAGTGAAATCGAAGCAGATTTTACGGGCATAAATAAAGGGGGTAAATTGTCTATTAGCGAAGTGAAGCACAAAGCATTTATAACCGTTGATGAAAAAGGAACCGAAGCAGGAGCAGCTACATCTGTAGGTGTGGGCATAACTTCTATGCCACCCTCATTTACGGCTAATCGCCCTTTTGTGTTTTTAATCAGAGAGCAAAAAACCGGCGCCATAATCTTTATGGGTAAAGTGGGCAACCCTGCGCTAACCAATTAATTGGTGGCCAAATCTTAATGTACTAGTTCCTATTCAATCCAGTGGAGAATACTTAGCGTCTATTTAGTGAGTAAACTGGTTTTTTAGAACATACATAGCCACGAGATTTATCTCGGGGTAAACAGATTAATTATTAGCATCGGTGGGTAGGAGTGTCTTATAAAAAATGCATTGAAATCCACCGAAATTCCAGCAAGATTAATTTTAGAAGCAAAACTTCGAGATTCTGTTCACTACCTACCGATTCTTTAAACACTTGTGTGGATAGTACTTATGTATAGTTTTGGGAGTGGGATATAAAGTTTAATTCCCAAAATTATGACGAACAGAAATGCCTGCTTCTTTCATTTCTTTTTTAAGAAGGTTGATTTCAATCTCCTTGAAATGGAAAATACTAGCGGCTAAAACGGCATCTGCTTTGCCTTGTAATATCGCATCAATACAATGTTGAATGGCACCAGCACCGCCGCTTGCAACCACAGGGATTTTCACTATCTCATTTACTTTAGATAAAAGTGGGATGTCGAAACCATTTTTAGTGCCGTCTCTATCCATACTTGTGAGTAGGATTTCCCCAGCTCCACGCTCTTCAACTTCTGCAATCCATTCAAGAACATCCAATCCTGTATTTTCGGTGCCACCCTTTACAAACACATTCCATTTGTTTTCTGAAACTTGCTTTGCATCTACGGCAGCAACAATTGCTTGTGCACCAAATGCTAAAGAAGCTTGATTTATAAGCTCAGGATTTTTGACAATACTACTATTAAGCGAGACTTTATCAGCGCCAGTTTTTAATAGGACTTCAATTTCATCAACCGATTTAATTCCACCACCCACTGTGAATGGAATATTAATCTCTGCAGAAATTCTTTGAACAAGTTCAATGAGAGTTTTACGCTTTTCTAAGGTAGCGGTGATATCAAGAAATACGAGTTCATCGGCACCTTCTGCAGAATAACGTTGTGCTAATTCTACAGGGTCACCCGCATCGCGTAAGCCCTCGAAATTGACACCTTTTACAGTTCGTCCGTTCTTAATATCGAGGCAGGGGATAATTCTTTTTGTAAGCATCGTTTAAAGTGAGGCATCTAAATACACAATAGAATACCAGTGGCTATTTTAATTAATCGAGGACCGGTTCGTTGTGAGCTTCCATCATTTCTTCGAGAGTGATTTTATGCTCGTAGAAAGCCTTGCCAACTACAACGGCATCAATACCTGCTTCGCTAAGTTCAACAAGGTCTTGCTTGCAAGAAACGCCTCCCGATGCAATTAGTTTAATCTCTGGGAATTGTTTTTTAAGATTCACATAAAGCTCTAAGTTTGGTCCTGCTAGAGTACCATCTTTAGAAATATCGGTACATAGAACTTCTTTAAGCCCGTGTTCAATCATGCGTGTAAGGAAAGACTCTACATCTTCTTCAGCTGTTTCTAGCCAACCGCCGTAAGCAATCTTGCCATCTTTCAAGTCCATTCCTAAAATCATTCTGTCGGGATATTCGGTTAAGGCTTGCAGCCAGTCAGGTTCATTTTTAACCGCCATTGAGCTACAAATAATCTTAGAAACTCCAACTTGAATAAGTGCTTTAACATCTTTGTAAGTACGAATGCCGCCACCAGATTGCACAGATAGATTCGAGTCTTTTATAAACCCTTGAATATGTGAAAGGTTTACAAAACGACCTTCCTTTGCGCCATTTAAATCTACCACATGTATGTGCTTAAATCCTGCTTTATAAAATTCGCTAGTTATTTCTAGAGGGTTTTGATGATATACGGTTACTTCTTGATAAGAGCCTTTATGTAGGCGTACAACTTGACCGTTGAGAAGGTCTACTGCTGGGATAACTTGCATGAATTTTTATAGGTTTTAAAAGTCGTTCAATGCTAATAACTTTATCTATTAGCATCAAGTAATATGGGGTTCAATTTACTACAAATATGTATTTAATATACTAGTTGTAAAGGGTGTTAATACAGCTAATTACTTATTTAATTGGCTAGTTTATTTTAATGTATTACCAAATTTATATGAAGTGATAAGATAATTAGTGTGCTTAAATTAATATTGAATAAAATAGCTAGAGTCTTTATTCCGTATAAACGAGATTTACAAAATTCTGAAGAACAAGTGCACCAATATCACTCGATTTTTCTGGGTGAAACTGTACACCCATAAAATTATCTTTTGCAACTATAGCAATGAAGTCTTGGGCATAAGAGCAGTTAGCTACCGAGTACTCACTAATTGGTGCGAAATAACTGTGCACAAAATAGAGGTAGTTATTGCTATTAATTCCTTTAGTAAGTGGATGCTTTGAAATACTATTTAGAGTATTCCAGCCCATGTGTGGCACTTTTTCAGTGTTGGATTCAAACTTTTGCAACCTACCAGGAATAACGCCAAGCCCGTTAGTGTCGCCTTCGGTTGAGGATTCGAATAAAAGCTGCATCCCCACACAAATTCCTAAAACAGGTTTCTTCGTTTTCTTTAGCCATTCATCCATTTTGCTTTCTTTCAGCGATTCCATCGCAGCATAAGCATGTCCGACGCCAGGAAATATAACACCGGTGGCTTTATCTAAAACAGCGGGTGTTTCGGCAAAAAAGAAATCGACATTTAAACGGCTGAGTGCATTAGCTACAGAAGCAGTATTTCCAGCGCGATATTTAATAATGGCTATCAAAATTTATAGAGTGCCTTTTGAACTTGGGATTTGATTTTTGATGCGGTCATTTTGTTCAACAGCAGCTTTAAGAGTACGTGCAAAGCCTTTAAAGCAAGCTTCTACTTTGTGGTGATCGTTATTGCCATAGCAACTAATATGCAAGGTAGCTTTCAAATTCATAGCAAGGCTATAAAAGAAATGCTCGAGCATATCCGTAGGGAAATCGCCTACATATTCGCGTGATAACGGAACATCATATACTAAATAAGGTCTCCCAGAAAGATCCATTGCAACAGTAGCTTGAGCTTCATCCATTGGTAGAACAAAACCGTAGCGGTCTATGCCTTTTTTGTCGCCAAGTGCTTTGGTGATGGTTTCGCCAAGAGCAATAGCCACATCTTCGATGGTATGATGCTCATCAATATCTAAATCACCATTGCAGGTAAGTTCTAAATCAACCAAGCCGTGACGAGCAATTTGGTCGAGCATGTGGTCGAAAAACTTTAGCCCTGTATTAATGTTCGCCTTTCCTGAACCATCAAGGTTTAATGAAATGGAAATATCAGTTTCGTTGGTTGTTCTTTTTAAAGAGGCTGTCCGTGCATTTTTTGAAAGATATTCTGCTAATTCTCGAATAGAACTGGTCGAAAAGCGAGTTTCATCATCTTTTAGAAGAGTTAATTCCTCCCCATCAAGTTGGACCTTAAAATCTGTTTTAGAAGAATCATCACTAGGGGTGAGGTCTTCTTGATTTAAAATATTCAATTGCTCTGAACTTAATGCTCCGCCTGAGATAGTGAAACTATGCCCTGAATCTTGAATTTTCTGTAGAGCAGCAATACTTCCCTGCCTAAATAAGAAATTTGAATTTATGTTGGCAAGGGTTTTGATATCGAAATCAATAATCATGGAAATATAAATTAATGAGTAAATCTTTTGTTTTAAAAATGGAACCTAAGCTACCAATACTTTTTTTAGCGCCTCTAGAAACGCTTTGTTTTCTGCAGGAGTGCCAATAGATAATCTTAGGCAGTCTTCACAAAAAGGTTCGTTGCCTCTATAACGAATCACAACGCCTTCTTTTGCTAAATTCTGATACACCTCATACGCGTTGTTAACTCTAAAAAGTAAGAAGTTAGCGTCGCTAGGAAATACTTTAAGAACCTCTGGTATTTTCTCGAGTTCAGCTGCCACATCATCACGCTCATTGATCAAAATCTGTACATTTTCTTTCATTTTTTGAACTTGATTGAAACCTTCCAAAGCAACCTTTGAAGTGAGTTTGTTCACATTATACGGTGCTTTTACTTTCAACATATAACTGATGACTTCTGGCGAAGCAAATGCAACTCCGAGTCTAATACCGGCCAAACCAAATGATTTTGACATGGTTTGCAGTACTACAAGATTTGGATATTCTGGCAATAGTGAAGCATAGCTTTCTTCGTCGCTAAAATCGATATAGGCTTCATCTACTACTACAATTCCATTAAAGTTCTGAAGGATGGAAAGTATATCTGTATTGTTGATACTGTTCGCCGTAGGATTATTTGGGGAGCAAATAAAAACAATCTTTGTACTAGGTGTTACTGCATCCAAAATGGCGCTAGGTCTAAGCTGGAAATCCTCAGTAAGCAACACCTCATCCACAGCTACATCATTGATAGTAGCAGAGACTTTATACATTCCATAGGTAGGTGGATTGATTATAATTCGATCCTTCCCTGGCGCGCAAAAAATTCTAAAAAGTAAGTCAATGGCTTCATCGCTGCCAACGCCTACAAACACGTTTTCTCTTTTTACAGAACGAAATTCCGCAATTTTATCACGCAATAATTCCTGATGTGGCATCGGGTAACGGTGCAAATCCATATCATCTTGGAAAGCTGCACCCAACCCATTTTCGTTGGCATCTAATAAAATTCCAGAATCAAAATCGTCTCTAGCCGAGCGGTATGGCTTTAGGTTGCGAATATTCTCGCGAACCAGTGTATCAATATCGAATTTTCGGATCATGTTGTTGATTGTAAATACTCTATGTTATTTCCTTTAGACGAATGCTAACTGCATTTTTATGCGCATCTAAGCCTTCAATTTCCGCAAGTTTTTCTACGGTGGTGCCAATGTTTTTAAGTCCTTCTTGGCTGAGTGTTTGTACAGTAATGGATTTTTGATACGAAGATAAATTCACTCCACTATACATTTTAGCGTAACCATAAGTTGGTAAAGTGTGATTGGTACCTGAAGCATAATCGCCCACACTTTCTGGCGTCCAATTTCCTAGAAATATAGAACCAGCATTGGTAATTTTATCCAAATAGTCTTTAGCATTAGCGGTGTTTACAATTAAATGCTCAGGAGCATATTCATTAGAAAATGCGAACGCTTCATCTAACGAATCTACTAGAATAGTAAAATGATTAGTTAACGCTTGAGCAGTGATTTCCTTTCTAGAAAGTGCATTAAGCTGTTGCTCCAATTCTATCTTTAAAGTGGCTAAATCAAAGTCTTGGGTGGCTACCAACACCACTTGGCTGTCTTTGCCGTGTTCGGCTTGCGAGAGTAAATCGGCAGCTACAAAAGCAGGGTTTGCTTGCTTATCTGCGATGATAAGAACTTCAGAAGGCCCAGCTGGCATATCAATACTAATTTGTGCTTCACTATTCTGAAGAATCATTTTTGCAGCCGTAACAAATTGATTTCCTGGGCCAAGAATTTTATCCACTTTAGGAACGGATTCAGTACCAAAAGCGAGGGCAGCTACTGCTTGAGCTCCTCCAGCTAAAAGAATTTTTTGAACGCCTGTTTTTTGGGCGATGTAAATAATTTCAGGTGCAATGCTTCCATCCAATTTAGGCGGAGTCGCAAGAATAATAGTTGAACAGCCTGCGAGCATAGCTGGAATGGCTAACATCATAGCAGTAGAAGGGAGGATAGCGGTTCCTCCAGGTACATAAATTCCCACGCGTTCAATGGCTCTAGTAAATCGCGAGCACGAAACACCGGGCATCGTTTCAACCGTTATAGAATCTGTTTTTTGCGCCTCATGAAACTGCTTAATATTGTTGAATGCAGTATCAATAGCCGTTTTGGTATTTGGGTCTAGCTTGACTTCAAGCTCGGCAGGATTAATGGTAATGTTAGACAGTTCTACACCATCAAACTTTTTTGTGAAAGTACGAACCGCTTGATCGCCATTAGCCTGTACAGCATTAATAATGGGCTGTACTGTTTCAAAAATAGCTGTAAAATCCATTTTTGGTCTTTTAACCAGCCTTTGGATTTCGGATGCTGAAAGTTTTGAGTATTGAAAAGTATTCATGGCTTATAAAAACATGCTTTCAATCGGGAGCATTACAATATCGGAGGCACCTGCTGCTTTAAGATCTTCCATAACCGTCCAAAATTGGTTGATAGGAATTACAGTATGGATAGCCACTAAGTCACTTTGTGCTAAAGGCATTATTGTAGGGCTTTTCATTGAAGGAATTATATCCCGAATTTTATCTACGTCTTTAGCTGGAGCATTCATCATAATATAACGGCTTTGTTTCGCCTGCTGAAAGCCATCAATACGTAGTAAAAACTTTTCGATGAGATCTTTTTTCCCAATCGAAAGCTCTTGATTTGTTCGGATTAGCTTGGTTTCAGACTCTAAAATGGTAAAAAGTTCAAGTAGACCGTTCGCACGTAGTGTGCCCCCTGTAGAAACTAAATCGGAAATAGCGTCGGCTACTTCTAATTGAGGGGTGATTTCAACAGCACCAGAAATCTCAACTATATTTACGGAAATGTTCTTCTCGTCAAAAAAGGATTTAGTGATATTCGGGTAGCTAGTGGCAATGGTTTTGCCTTCAAAATCTTCGGCAGTTTTGATAGAGCCATTTTTAGGTGCCGCTAAAGCTAGCCTACAATTGCCATAATTAAGGCCACGTAGTACAGTTACATCGGCTCCTTTTTCAAACACTTCGTTGGCGCCAACAAAACCTAAATCACAGATTCCATCTTGTACATATTCAGGGATGTCATCGTCGCGCAGTAGTAGTAATTCTACATCAAAATTGCGCGTTTTAACCATCAGGTTGCGTTTATAGTTGTCGAATTCAATACCAATACCATGGAGTAAATCAACGGTTTTTTCAGTTAGTCGGCCGCTTTTTTGAATGGCTATACGTAATGAGGTCGAAGAATCTTTCGAACGAGTCATGAGTCAGTAAATAAAATGTTGGGAATGAGTTTTAAAGAAAAAATAGAATGTGTGAAATTATTAAGCACAATGATGATGCCCGCGATGGGGATGATGGACACCATGATGGAGATGGGTAGTATGTAGAGTTGTGCTTTTCACGAGTGAGAATATAGGGATTTGTAACACTTGAGGAAAGGGGGATTTGTTATTAGTTAACAGAGATTGAGGGATTAGGGGAGGAGTCAGAATTCAGGAGTCAGAATGTATATTAAATATTTCAAGACCAGCCACTATTTGTCTTTTCGACCGCAGCGGAGAAATCTATTGAGTTATTACAAAGCTCATGAATCCTATTCACTTTTTTGGTTCGGTATGAACGGTGAGTTTTTAGGCATTAGTTCTGTTTCCATCCACATTCCATCATCCACATCACACAAATCAAATAAATCACAGTTCAAAAGTTGGAAATTGGTGGGCAGTGAGCAGTTATCAGTGAACAAGAATTAGTTATTGGTTAATAGGAATTAAGGAATTAACACTTACTCTATTAACATATTTTACATTTTAGGTAAAGTAAGGAGCCCTGTATGTCAAGAACTAAAATTATGGTAAAGAGGCTATTCTAAATTCAATATTTGTTATCTTCATGCAGAACTACAAAAAAAAGAATAAATCTGATTTATGACAACTATTGCACAATTAACTTATATCCCATTTTCAACTCACGAACCGCGCGAAAAGGTACAAGAGCTACTAGAGCATCTAGCGCAATATGACGTTCGTATTGAAGTCGGCTACTTGTCTACTACCGTAATTGGCGACGCGGAAGTGGTATTTGAGCTAATAAAAGATGTTTATACTACAATGGCTTTAGAAGACGAGCATTTTAGATTTCATATCGAGCTATTGAGCCCAGAAAAATAGACAAGCCTAATCATCTTAAAGTAGGGGACAAGTATAATGTATTACTCTCAAAAACATCGACTAAATGAAGAGTTAACCTCTACTTTTAATAAATATTAATTACAAAAAAAGCCTAAGCAAAATACCTTTACAAGGTGATTATAGATTTTATATCAAGATAAATAATCTGAGAAACTATGCTTTTAGTGCTTATTGTTAAGTTGATAAGTTCCCTGCTTTAAATATTCGATAAAAATATAAAGCGCATCTATTCTGCTTAGGACGTATTATTAAGTAGAAAAAATAGAAAAATATTAACTGTTTAGTTAGTAAACAGTAAGTGCAAGAAAGGCTAGCGTTATTGGAAAGTAGAGCTGCCCAGCCTCGTGAAATGTATTGAGTAGCAAATAAGTGTAGCTCAGTATTTTAAGAAATATTCATTTTCGATTCTTAAACATTATTTTCAGTAGCTCGTGCCGAATTTGTATCTTTGTAGACTAATGAAGAGACGTACAGACACATTTACATGAATAACATTCGCAATTTTTGCATTATTGCCCATATTGACCACGGTAAATCTACCTTGGCAGATCGACTTTTACAGATGACGGGCACAATTAGTGAACGAGAAATGCAGGCCCAAGTTTTAGATGATATGGACTTGGAGCGTGAACGTGGTATTACTATAAAAAGTCATGCCATTAAGATCGATTACAAACGCCCCAATGGCGAGATTTATAATTTCAACCTTATAGATACCCCAGGTCACGTTGATTTTGCATACGAAGTTTCGCGCGCGCTAAAAGCGTGCGAAGGTGCAATATTAGTAGTGGATGCCGCACAAGGTATTGAAGCTCAAACAATTTCTAATTTATACCAAGCTATAGAGCAAGGGTTAGAAATTGTGCCCATTCTAAATAAAGTTGATTTACCTAGCTCTGACCCTGTTGGCGTAGGCCAGCAAATAGTAGATTTAATAGGCTGTGAGTACGAAGATATTCTACACATTTCAGGTAAAACAGGCGAAGGAGTACCGGAATTATTAGAAACTATAATAGAGCGAATTCCAGGGCCTAAAAGAGAAATTGATAAGCCATTAAGAGCCTTAATTTTTGATTCTGTTTTTGATACTTATAGAGGTTCGGTTGCTTACGTTCGTGTAATAGAAGGCGTGCTTAAAAAGGGCGAGGCTTTTAAGTTTATGTCGAACGGTATGGAGTATTATGCTGAGGATGTAGGCTTTTTACGGATGACTAAAGAACCCACCAAAGAACTTAAAGCGGGTGAAGTTGGTTATGTTATTGGTAGCGTAAAAACGCTAAAAGATGTGCGTGTTGGGGATACTATAACTACCGTAAAAAATGGCGCTAAAGAGCCAATTCCTGGTTATAAAGAAGCTCAGGCCATGGTTTTTAGTGGAATATTCCCCGTTAGTTCAGAAGATTTTGAAGACTTACGTGGCGCTTTAGAAAAACTTCAACTTAATGACGCATCTCTTAACTACGAGCCAGAAACATCGAAAGCGTTAGGCTTTGGGTTTAGAGCAGGTTTCTTAGGGATGCTGCACATGGAGATAGTTCAAGAAAGATTAGATCGAGAATTTAACATCGATATAATTACAACTGTCCCTAACGTAAAGTATGAGGTTAAGCTACAAAGTGGCGAAATGGTTAGGGTAGATAATCCTAGCGAAATGCCAGATGTAGGAGCTATAGATTCTATATTTGAGCCATATATTAAGGCAAGCATTATTACCCCAGCCGATTATATTGGCCCTATTATGAAACTCTGCCAAGAGCGACGTGGGATTTATGTAAACCAAATGTTTATGCAAAATAATAGGGTAGAGATAATCTATGAATTGCCCATGGCTGAAGTAGTATTTGATTTTTATGATAGATTAAAGTCAAATACTAAAGGATATGCTTCGTTAGATTATGAATTTATTGAATACCGAAAAGGTGATTTGGTACGTTTAGATATTTTATTGAATGCGGAACCTGTGGATGCACTGTCAAGTATTACCCACAGAGATAAGGCGTACTATCAAGGGCGTAAAGTGTGCGCAAAATTGAAAGAGCTGATTCCGCGTCAACAGTTTGAAGTGGCCGTACAAGCGGCAATAGGAAATAAAGTAATTGCTAGAGATTCTGTACGGGCGCTTAGAAAAGACGTTACGGCAAAATGTTATGGTGGTGATATTTCTAGAAAGCGCAAACTGCTTGAAAAACAGAAAGAAGGTAAAAAACGAATGAAACAGGTAGGCTCCGTAGAAATTCCGCAAGAGGCATTTCTAGTAGTACTATCAATGGATGATGAGGACAAATAAATATGGTTAGTAACGCTTTAAAGAAGCATGTTTTTTTATTTTTTATATTAATGATTATGCTATCAACAGCTACATTTGCACAATTTGAAGAGCCTGATATTGTTAAAGTAGAAGCTAGCGAAAAAGCCAAGTTTCAAAGTAAATTTAGCGATATTAAATGGACTGGACAGGGCTTTAATTATAATAGCTTAGACAGAATGCCCGCTATTGAAATACGAGCACACTTGCAAGGTATATTTGGGGATCCTACTCAAACTATTGAGGATATTATAGCATCTGGTGAGTATAGAGACGGGAAAGCCGTTCAATTTGAGTATTGGTTTATTATTGATGGTAATATTCCTATGATGATTTTAGATCTTGATGGACCTTTTGAGAACGGGTTGGTATATGTTGGCGCGAGTAGGTATATAGATATGATGCCACAAGTGAAACGAACGCTAACTAGGCTCGTAACAGAAACGGACGCAAAGGAATTTAATGACTACTTTTACTCCCCAGAACGAAAGCAATGGTATAATGTGAGTTATAAAGGTGGGAAGTATTCCAAAGTTGAAATAAAACAACCACCTCATATAAAATTTTAATTAGTTAAATACGTGGAAGAAAATCAATCACCCAATCAGGAAAAATCACCATTCTGGAAACGAAGTAAAAGCGAATCAGAAGACGATAAAAAGGCTAAATCGTGGATTAGAGAGTGGTTAGACGCACTTGTCTTTGCCTTTTTTGCAGCGGCTATCTTAAGAGCATTACTATTTGGATCGTATAAAATTCCAACGCCATCAATGGAGAAAACATTAATGGTGGGCGATTTTTTAATCGTTTCGAATATTACTTATGGTCCACGTACCCCCATGGGTGTTTGTGTTCCCTTTACCGATTGGTGTTTACCTGGAGTTAAACTTCCGTCGTTTAGAGTACCTGGTTTCCGTGATGTAAAAAGGAACGACGTAATTGTTTTTAACGTGCCCTTTGAAGTGAAACCCACTTCTCAAAAAACAAACTATATTAAACGCGCCGTTGCTATAGCGGGTGATACCCTAGAGCTTAGAGGAAAAGTTCTTTATATAAATGGTGAGCGTGAAGTAAATCATGAAGGTTTACAGCGCCATTATCTGCTTAAAATGAAAAATAGAGTACGTTTGAGTGAAGCTAAACTAAAAGCCTCTGGCGCAGGCCCTGTTTATAACGACACCTATATGGATTATCTAGGTGAGGACACCTATAGAGTTAATTTAAGTGAGTTGGCGGCCGAAGAACTAAGGAAATGGCAAGAAGTGGATTCCCTCTGGTTTTATATGGTTCCAGAAGAAGAAACCTCGCAAGGTTATGTGCAGAGTGCAGGAACTTTTTCGAGAGCATTTAAAAACCAAGATCACATGGCTCCATTTGTGATTCCTTTTAAAGGGCAAGAAATTGAGCTTAACAACGAGAATTGGTTTATTTACAAAGATCTTATTGAGAGATACGAGCGTAATACCCTCGAAAATCGTAATGGTAAAATCCTTATCAACGGTGTTGAAACGAATAAATATGTGATTAAATCGAACTATTATTTTGGAATGGGTGACAATAGAGATAATAGTGAGGATAGCCGTTTTTGGGGGTTCATTCCCGAAGATCATATTATTGGAGATGCTGTTATTGTTTGGTACTCGCACGATAATGGAGTTCCTAGATTTGACAGGGTTTTGAAACTTATTAAGTAATGAGTTTTGGGGAATCCAGTAGTCAGAACTCAGAATGGGATTTGGATAGTTCAGTAGACACTCAGATTTAACATAAGATTTCCCCATAATTGCCACTGGCTTTAGCCAGTGGTTAAATTGACTTCCTAAAACCGGGCTTTAGCCCAATTCTTTCTGTTATCATTGTGGACACATTGTGTGCTCACGAGTCCTCCCTCTGAAATAAAACAAGTTTTATTTCGGTCTCCCTCCTAAGGGAGACACTTTCCCTCGTTACGAACGTCCCGTTCGTAATGCCTGACTGAACCTCTGGTTCCTTTACGACATAACGGATTCATGAGCCTTGTTTACAGCTCAGATTACATCATGAAAATCAAAATAACAGATACACATTATTTGGGATACTACCACTAATACTAAGATTGTGGACACATTGTGTGCTCAAGAGTTCTCCCTCTGAAATAGAACAATCCCGATACTTCGGGAAAGGCACAGGGAGTAAGACATAAGATTTTGGATTCTAGTACTTGAGCCGAATTAGAAATTTTTTATGGTTTAACTCTTACATCTTATGTTTAATTTTCTTTGGCTATGGTTTTACCACGAGGGGCGCCTTCACGAATGGCAAGTTGACCACAACCTGCATCAATATCATCGCCGCGGCTACGGCGAACAGTTGCACGAACATCGTTGCGTACTAATTCTTTAAGGAAGTTGTCGAGGCGCTCTTCACGTGCCCGGTGTAAAGCCACACCAGCTACATTGTTGTACATGATAATATTGACCTTACTTGGCACCCACTTCACAATTTTAGCAAGATTACGAGCATCTTCGCTAGTGTCGTTAAATTCATCGAATAATAAATATTCATAGGTTATAGGTCGCTTAGTATTTTGGAAATAGTAGGTAACCGATTCCTTAAGCATCTCTAAATCCATAGAGTTGTTAATAGGCATAATCTTATCTCTTTTATCATCTGAAGCGGCGTGTAAAGAGATGGCTAGGTTAACTTGTTGTTCTTCCTCAGCAAGCTTTTTTATTTGTTTTGTAAGACCGACGGTAGAAACGGTAATTCGTTTTGGTGACAAGCCAATTCCTAACGGATCACAAATAATAGATGCGGATTCTATAACGGATTTATAGTTATGCAAAGGCTCGCCCATACCCATATAAACAATATTGGTAATTTTTTTGCCGTGCTCTGCCAAAGCAATTTCGTTGATGTATTGAGCCTGATCTACAATTTCTCCATGACTTAAATTTCTGAAGAAACCCATTTTACCCGTAGCGCAAAAAGCACATCCAAACACACACCCTACCTGAGAAGACACACAAACTGTAAGGCGATCTGCCACACCATCTGGGAAGAAGTCTGGGATGAGAACCGCTTCAATTTTAAAATCTTGTCCCTCATCGCGCAGCGTAAATAAAAATTTGATAGTACCGTCAGTCGAACGTTGCTGCTGGGTAAGTTCTATTCTATTGATGATTGCTATTTCATCTAGTTTTGCTCGAAGATCTTTAGGCAGATTCGTCATCTCTTCGAAATTAGAAGCACCTTTTTCATAGAGCCATTGGAAAATTTGGTCGGTTCTATATCGGGGTAAACCTAGCTCTTTGCAAAACTCAAAAAGCTCTGATTTAGTTAAAGATTTTAGATCGGTTTTTGGGATGGTTTCTTCATTCTTAATCATCCTTAAAGATAAGGAGAATTTTATCGAGTGCCGAATGGTGATTTTAAGTTGAAAAATCTAATTAAGAGGCAATATGAGCATAATTATAGAATCCTATCTATGTCTAAAATCACCTAACTTCTTCCTATATGCGTTTGAAGCACAAAAATTAAAAAAGCATCAGTAAACTAATTAATGAAATGGCTATACTTCACGCCTATCACAAAACAGAATAAGGGTATATTTTGGTAACGAATCGAAGATTTACGCGCCCGCGGCTAAAACTAATTGAGGAGCTTCGGGAAAAAGGGATCAAAGACGAGCGCGTGCTCAAGGCAATGGCTAAAATTCCGAGGCACAAACTAGTTGATACTGCCTTACATAACCGTGCTTACGATGATAGCGCTCTACCCATAGGTTTAGGACAAACTATATCGCAACCCTATACCGTGGCAGCACAAACCGAATTATTAGATGTGCAACCCGGCCATAAAATTTTAGAAATTGGAACAGGATCAGCCTACCAATGTATGGTATTATGCGAAATGGGTGCAGAAGTTTACAGTGTAGAAAGGCATAACGAACTGTATCATCGTGCAAAAGAAGCACTGCGTGAAGAAGGCTATAGAGCACTTTTAAAAGCTGGAGACGGAACTTTAGGGTGGTCAACCTATGCGCCCTATGATGGAATTATTGTAACTGCGGGAGCGCCAGTTGTACCCAGTGATTTAATTAAACAGCTAAAATTAGGTGGAATTTTAGTAATTCCTGTGGGCGATGAAGTGTCGCAAAGAATGCTCAAGATTACGAGAGCAACAGAAACTGAATACAGCCAAGAAGAATTCGATAATTTTAAATTTGTACCGTTAATTGGTGAAAAGGGGTGGGATAATAATTAATGAGCTCAACTAAAAAAGACAAAACAACTTTCAAAGAGGCTCCATTTTTAGTTATTAAAGGTTTTTTAATGGGCTCGGCAGATATTGTGCCCGGTGTAAGCGGAGGAACTTTAGCACTTATTTTAGGGATTTATGAGCGTCTTTTAAATGCTATAAAAAGTGTTAATACTCCATTTTTAAAAGCTCTCTTTAAATTTAGAATTAAAGAAGCACTTCAAGAAGTTCATCTCCGATTTTTAGGGTTTCTTTTAATCGGAGTTTTCTCTGCCTTTGCATTTTTCACGAAAGTTGTGCCTTTGCAAGAGTACATGTTTACAGATCCTGAGGCGGTATATGGTTTGTTTTTTGGTTTAATATTAGGCTCTATCTACATCCTAATAAAAGAAATTGAGAGTTTTAGGTGGCAAGAAGGCGTAATGTTGTTGGCTGGAATAGCATTTGGTGTTTGGATAGTTAACTTAGTGCCTGCCGATACCCCAGAAAACCCCGCGTTTGTATTTTTAAGTGGCTGTATAGCTATCACAGCAATGATATTACCCGGCATTTCTGGTTCATACCTTTTACTAATTATGAGGAAATATGATTTTATACTCATGCAACTTGGTAAAATTGGAGGTCCACAAACCTTAGATGGTCTTATTGCAATCACACCATTTGTGTTAGGCGCTTTAGTGGGAATTACACTTTTCTCTAGGTTTTTATCTTGGTTGCTTTCAAAGTACAATGCACTCACTATAGCGGTTTTAATTGGCTTTTTGATTGGATCATTATTTGTAATATGGCCTTACCAGCACCGTGATTTTGTGGAATCTGTTCGGGATGTGGAAGAGCTATCGGTTACAGATCCTATAGTAATTGAACTATTGAAAAATGGAGCCAATTCTAACCTGCCTGAATATTATAAATTAGTAGATGAGAATTTAGGTGCAGATGCCTTAACAACGCTCAAAACCGTTAAGGTAGAAAGGGTGAAAAGAAAACTATTATCCTCTAAACCGTATGTGCCTGGTTATTTTGGCGAAACCCCAAAAGATGAGCCCAAAGTATGGGAAGGAATCATTGGGATGATTGTAGGTATTATAATGGTGGGCGGCTTAGATAAGCTAAGAGATAAAACCTAGGTGTTGAAGTAAGGTAATTCTAGGTAGTTTTAAATAATTCAGAAGTCTACACAAATTCCGCTCTGTAGGTGCGGTATATTTGTACAAAACCTAGATAGCTTGCAAATCCTTGCGCCGTAGGTGCAATACGAGTAAGGCCGTGCATCGTGCAATTGAGAGATAAACATAATCTTGTACTGCCCCGAATGGGGCAGGTGGATAACGGTCACTATTTGGGTTACAAACATATCGTCCCGATGGGACGGGGACCGCTCCATAAGATTCGGTAGCTAGGTAACACTGCTTCAAAAAACCTAAAGTCATCAATAAATCACCTAACATCTATTGTGACGGCTCTACTTGTTTGAGTAATTCCAGCTATTAGTTAATATTCTGATACCTACACCTTGCACACTTTTTAACATTGTGGTTGCTCTAAGTTGTATATGTTAGAATTCAGAACAAATTCACTAAATCTTCACTATGTATATGTATAATTATATACTAAGATAAGAACCAAACACGGAGGGCGTAATGAAAGCACACAATATTTTAATCCCAACTGACTTTTCTGAAGAGTCAATTTCAGTTCTCAAGCTCGCAGAATCTTTTGTTAATGACTTTGGTAGTACCATACATTTGATGCACGTGGTGCCTGTAACAAAGTACTTTGCTGAGAGTTTCGCGCATATTGGGTATCCCTATGATCTAGAAAAGGAATTATATCCAAAAGCGCTAAATGTGGCGCATAACAAATTAGAAGGTCTTGCAGAAAAGTATATTAAAAAGGAGAATCGTGGTAGAATGATATCCATCATCGACCGCTCACCTTCTTCAGCCATTGTGCAGCAAGCTAATAGTGGGCGCTACGATATTATTTTAATGGCAACTAGAGGCGAACACGGCTCAGAGTTTCTACGCGGTAGTGTTACAGAAAAGGTGCTACGCAGAAGTGAAATTCCAGTATTCTCAATGGAGAAGCCTTTCAAAGAAGAGGATCTAAATAACATTATGGTTCCTCTCGACATGTCTGACGCATCTTTTGCAGCTTTGCCTGTAGCCGTTCAAATTGCGAATAAGTTTGGCGCTAGTCTCACACTCTTCCACAGTGTAGAACTTTATACTGCGGATGTTGAGATGATTCCTCTCTTCCCACCATTTGATGATGAGAATGTTATAAAAACATCACTACTGAATAAGGTAGGTGGCTATTTAGATAAAAATAATGAACTAGGGCTGAAGTTTGTACGAGACGATGATAAGGATGCGTATGCAATTGAAGGAGAGCTTGATGGCGAAAAGTTTTCTATAAATGTAAATACGGAAGTAACCAAAGGCTTCTCAGCTAATCGCGATATTGTAGATTATGCGAATGGCAATGCCGATATGGTTGTAATGAGTACACACGGGCATACTGGCCTAGCACGCTTATTCTTAGGCTCTACGACCGAGCAAGTGTCACAGCATGTACATGTACCGTTATTAACAGTACGTCCTGACAAGCAAAAAGAGTCGAAAAAGTAAAAAAGTGAAGAAGGTTCACAAAATTAACAATAATACTTTCAAATAGGCTTTAAACCTCGTAACTTTGCGGCTCTCAAAAAGGGCCCATAGCTCAGTTGGTTAGAGCAGTCGACTCATAATCGATTGGTCGCAGGTTCAAGTCCTGCTGGGCCCACATATTAAAAAAGCCGTTTAAGCATTGCTCAAGCGGCTTTTTTTATGTCTTTTAGTCAAATTCTAGTTGTACAGTTAAGTGGAGATAATTACACTTGCAGCATGTGTTATGCTAGTTGGAGGGTACAAATGGTGGTACAGCAGTTGGTACAAGAACTAACTAAGAATGGAATTATTAAACCCAATGATATCTTAAGTCTGTGACTCCCTCTAGCGCAAGCGTCCGCTTGTGCAGAATAGTATGGGTTTGACTATTTATAGAAAATATCTGGTATGGCAAAATCCCACCAACTTCAAACATGTAAAAATTAGCAAAACTGGTTCAAGCGTCTACTTGGACCAGTTTTGTTTACTGTTTATCCCCTCCAATGACATCTTAAGTCTGTGACTTCCATAAACGACTGATAAGTAGTATTATATCAGCGTGCGAAGAATTGATTACATACTAATCCCAACTAGTGTGGGTATTGAACGGAAATGGATAGACTTGAAATATGGAATGATTTAGGCGGATCTGGCACAAGCGGACGCTTGCGCTAGGGGGCGTTATTATGAAGTATCTTGTAATCGTTTTTTATTTAATTATATCCACTGTCGGGCTTTCTGCTCAGGAAAGAAGTATTGAACTAGATCTAGATTATTTATTAAGCAATTTTGTTTTATACGTTACAGAAGATCATTTTATCGCTTTAGATCGGCAAATTCCAGCATGTTATATTTTCAGTAAAGAGACTGGGGAGTTTATTAAGGAAATAAATCCAATGGATACTTTTCCGGGATTTAATTGGCAGCCGATACAATTAGAGGTATTGAGAGATGATATTTTCTTTACAAATTCGGCTCCATGGGCTTTTTTAATATCTAAGAATAACGACTCTGTAAGAGTTTTTGATAAGTCTTTTCTCCCCCCATCTGGATTTAAGTTTATAACTGATTCTACATTTGTTGGATTCTATACTGAGAAAAATGGCTCACATAGCTTAAAAACGTACAATACGAAAGGCGAAATGTTGATTGATTTTGAAGTCCCAGATTTGAATGCAAAAAATATGTTATATAGAGTTTCAAATTTTTATATCCATCAATTTGAGGATAAAATATACTTCATAAATCCACTTGATAATGTTTTATATAAATACTCCCAGAATGGCGAGCTTTTAGGTTCAGTAGTGATACATATACCATCATTTAATAAAATAACTAGAGATATAAATCCAAGCAAAAACCCACATCAAGTAATAGGTGAGGTTGTTAAATCTCTAAGAACAAATTCCACGATACAATCATCATATAAATTAGATGAATCACATCTGTTATTAATTGTGAAGCATAAGAATAATGCAACGGAGCTAGTTGTATTTAATACAAAGGATGAGAGAATCACTAAAGTGGAAGAAATATTAGATGGAAAGACCCCTTGGTACGTTTTTAAAAATAAATTCTACTATGTATACCCCTCAGAAGAAAATTATACTATTCATGAGAAAGTATTTCACTATTAGTTAGAAGCAGAAACCTGCCTATGTCGGCAGACAGACTTCGTGACGAGGTGTAAATAGCGTATAGATTTGTTGCCGTAATTATCATACAATAATCATTGTTTGTAGCCTTATTTATTTAGCGTTTTCATTCTTTTAAATAATAATATTCGATAATTTTCCTTCAGCTCTTCCGACAGGAATGACTGATCGATAATGGTTTCAAACTGCTCTTTTTTACTTAATAACTTCCCGAGAATATTCTCAATTTGTTTAGCATTTAATCCCATTAACTTTCCAAAATCAATGAAGTTCTTAATGGAAAAATTGCTCTTTTTCCCAGCTATAGTAAGTGATAGTTCTTCGGGGTCTTGAGATTTTGGAATTACGAGTCTAGTGGACAAAAGGTCGTAGGCTGGGGATAGTTTCCAACCAAGCTTGGGATCTTTAAATAATGAGAAATTCTTGAGGTGCATGTCTCCATTTCCAGTTAGATACGAGAATAATACGAGTTCAAAGAATCGTGTAATATCAAAGAGGGGGTTAGCTGAATATTTCTTTATAACCTTAGCAATCTGTTCGTGAGAACCTTTGTACTTATCTTCAGTTAACCGGCCAGTTAGTTGGCACATATCTTCCATGGCAAACTTGTTGCCATTCTTATCTCGATCAATCCGCTTTGTGATATATGCTTTTTCTCCCGAGGATAAGTAAATAAGTCCAAATGGTACAGTTTCAATACCTGCAGCATCTGCTAAAAGCATGGTACAGTGTTCATTTTCAGGAAGCTCTGCCCAGGTACTAGACGGCGGTTTAAGAATATATCTTCCCCATAAACCCACGATGGTAAGCTTATCCGTTCCTTCGGTATTACGATTAATTTCTAACGAAAGCTTAGACTGCACGCCCGGTACCGTGACACGCTGTAGAACAGATTTCTTAGCGAGTTCATGGAGTTGGCTGAGAGAAGCGTCAAGTGTTGGGATTTTGTTAGTTTCGAATAACCTTTGAACACATTTTGAATGATATTGACCACCGTTTTTAACTATTTGTGTACAAATCAAGCACCTAGTCATGACTCCCTCACACTTATATTTCCAATGGTGTCTTTGCAGCTTACTAGAAGCAGTCCCATTCGATCCTTAGGCTGAACTTTCCAGGTGTTTTCTACTACTTCAAGTAGCCATCCTTCAGGTATAAGTCCATCAAAAAATGGAAAAATAATATTGGACTCAAAAGGTTCTGATTGAAGGGGGAGAGTTAGGCTTACTGGCTCTGGATCCTTTAAGGACAAATAACCTGCCTCATAAGTAAATTTATAGCCTCTATCTGTTTCTTCTAAAATACCGGCCTTTAATTCCTGCACGTAGATATTTGCCTTTCTATAACTCATCTCTATCCTCTATAGGTACGGGGCCCATGATATGGCCAAACAATAATAAAACTTGATTTACTTTATCTAATTGAAGGCTTTTTTTCCCTTGTTCTAAATCTCGGATAAAGCGCAGGCCAACACCAGCTCTTTCCGCAAGTTCTATTTGCGTGAGCCCCAATTTAGAACGGCGGTTTTTTATAAAATCTATAAGCAATGTGTTTCTATTCATTATATACCTGAACGGGTATGAATTAGTGTAATTATCTTATATTATACCTGATTGGGTATAAATAGTCAATACCTAAGCAAATTATATCAGCTCGGGTATAGAAAATACGAATGTAGATCTAGATTTCCCCAAATTCAGCTTGTGCACTTTTTCTCTCGTTGCAAAGCTCCGGCTTTGCAACGCAGTCCTTGAAGCTCCAGCTTCCAGTATTGAAAAGTCACTCCGTATCTTTCCAAGTCTAGCGCAAGCGTCCGCTTGTGCAGGGCGGAAGTAAATTAAATATTCATTCATGTACTTGATTTACTGGCAACAGTTATTTAAATGTAGGGATGGTTTTAGAATCTAAAAACATAAGCGAATGGAAGTCAGAGACTTCCTAGGCCAGAGCTTTTAAGTTGCAAACTTAAAAGAAATTTGTGGTGTAATGTTTCTTAAAATCTTCTAACAGCTTTTATTATGAAGAATCTTGTAATCGTTTTTTATTTGATTATATCCACTGTCGGACTTTCTGCACAGGGAAGAAGTATTGAACTAGATCCAGATTACTTATTAAGCAATTTTGTTTTATACGTAACAGAAGATCATTTTATCGCATTAGATCGGCAAATTCCTGCATGTTATATTTTCAGTAAAGAAACAGGGGAGTTTATTAAGGAAATAAATCCAAGGGATACTTTTCCAGGATTTAATTGGCGGCCGATAAAATTAGAGGTATTGAGAGATGATATTTTCTTTACAAATTCGGCTCCATGGGCTTTTTTAATATCTAAGAATAACGACTCTATAAGAGTTTTTGATAAGTCTTTTCTCCCCCCATCTGGATTTAAGTTTATAACTGATTCTACATTTGTTGGATTCTATACAGAGAAAAATGGCTCACATAGCTTAAAAGCGTACAATACGAAAGGCGAAATGTTGATTGATTTTGAAGTCCCAGATTTGAATGCAAAAAATATGTTATATAGAATTTCAAATTTTTATATCCATCAATTTGAGGATAAAATATACTTCATAAATCCACTTGATAATGTTCTATATAAATATTCCAAAAATGGTGAGCTTTTAGGTTCAGTAGTGATACATATACCATCATTTAAAAAAATAACTAGAGGTATAAATCCAAGCAAAAACCCACATCAAGTAATAGGTGAGGTTGTTAAATCTCTAAGAACAAATTCCACGATACAATCATCATATAAGTTAGATGAATCACATCTGCTATTAATAGTGAAGCATAAGAATAATGCAACAGAGCTAGTTGTATTTAATACAAAGGAAGAGAAGATTACTAAAGTGGAAGAAATATTAGATGGAAAGACCCCTTGGTATGTTTTTAAAAATAAATTCTACTATGTATACCCATCAGAAGAAAATTATACTATTCATGAGAAAGTATTTCACTATTAGTTAACCTTTTCATTCGTTAGAAATCACAATTCACCACTCTAGCGCAAGCGTCCGCTTGTGCGGTGCGGTTACATAAATCTAGAATATCCCCACATCCATTGAATTGCTTTGTAGATTATGGTACTATCTTGCTTAAATAAATATGTCCGCCGGCCTAAACGCTTAAAATAATAGTTGATATGAATGTCTTAAAAAGTAGAATCTCGTTCCTTAGTATCTGTTTAATGGTTGTAGTTTTAATTAGCTCAACTCTAGCTTGTGGAACTCAGCAAAATGTTGAAGAAGAAATCAACAAGATTATGGAGGAGTATGATACGGTTGGGCTGTCTGTTGCGGTGGTTAAAGACAACGAGATCATTTATACAAAGGCGTTTGGCTTAAAGGATATTGAGAATGATGTAGCACTTTCTAGCGAGGATGTTTTCCGAATTGCATCCATTTCTAAATCATTTACAACTACCTCTATGATGCAACTTATCGAACAGGGTAAAGCTTCGCTTGATGATGATGTGAGCGACTTGGTGGGTTTTAAAGTTAGAAATCCTGAATTCCCAAATACAGTAATTACTTTAAAAATGTTACTCTCTCATTCCTCAAGTATAAACGATTCGAATGGGTATTTTACTTTAGATGTTATTAATCCTGCAGTAAATAAGGATTGGGCTAAAAGTTATACCAACGTGGAGCCTGGCTCAGCCTACGATTATTGCAATCTTTGCTACAACATGGCTGGGGCAATCATTGAGCGTAAATCAGATGTGCGTTTTGATAACTACGTGAAGGAAAACATATTAGATCCATTAAATCTTTATGGTGGTTTTTTGGCTGATGTGCTTGACTCAAGTAAGTTTGCTCAGATTTATAATGTAGATGTGGAAACTGGCGAAGCATCTCATTCTCCTTCTGCGTACAGCATAAATCGTAAAAGGTTTGATAACTATATTTTGGGATATAGTGCGCCTACATTGTCACCAACGGGTGGAATGAAGATTTCTGTCCCAGATTTAGCGAAATATATGATGATGCACATGAATAAAGGCACCTCTGAAGGTGTAGAAATTATGTCTGCCAAAAGTGCTGATGCGATGCAGTCTGAAGTCATTGAAATGTACCCCTTATCAAGCTATGGATTAGCTCTTCGCACTGTAGAGGATTTAATACCTGGCGAAACCTTAAAAGGCCATACTGGATCTGCTTATGGCCTGTATAGCTCCATGTTTTTCCATCCCGAAAAGAAATATGGAATGGTAGTAATCACTAACGGAAGCAAAAATATCTCAACAGGGGAATACAACTCCCTGCTAGCACCTGTAAACAATCTGCTATACAAGCATTTTATAGAGTAAAATTGTTATTAGTCTAATCCTTATCTTTATAGCATTAAGAAAATTAGGGACATATTTTTTTGGGCCTCTGCAAGTCGTTGTGCCATTAGACTAATTCATCAATCCCCGACATCGGGACTCTTCTAAATTTATTTTGCTTCTACGTACTATATGAAAAATATAAAAGGGATTTTATTTATCGCCATCGGCGCATCTAGCTATGGCGTATTGGCTACTTTTGTGAAAATGGCAAACAACAACGGCATTTCCACTGGCATCTTAACCATTTCTCAATACTTCATTGGTTTTGTATTATTATTTATTGCTGCCAAAATGTTTGAGAAAAGGAGCCAAGTTAATCAAGGGGAAACACTGAATTCTGCATCGATAAAACGAGATTCAAAAATGAAACTAGTACTTTATGGTACTTCCTTAGGTTTTACCTCTAGTTTCTATTACTTATCTATTCAATATCTGCCTGTTTCTGTGGGGATAATTCTGCTAATGCAATCCATTTGGATAGGCTTAGTATTCGAGTTCTTTATGGCGAGGCACATGCTTAACAAAGCCAAGGTAATAGGTGCGATTACAACGATTTTTGGAACGCTCTTAGCTGTGAATGTGATGGAAGCTTCCGCTCATATTGAATGGCCTGGTATTGTTTTTGGCTTGATGGCTGCTACCACTTTCGCTACAACCATGGTTGCAACCAATAGTGTTGCCTTGCATCTACCAACCATAATAAGAAGTAAGTATCTAGTACTAGGTGGCTTTCTTACAGTTCTTATTTTTTGGAATATCCCAGGTATAAGTGATTTTAATCTACAGGATTTTGACCTGTCAGTATTTCTTACTTGGGGCTTGTTTCTAGCTTTCTTTGGTACTTTATTACCACCATTACTATTTAGTAAAGGTTTTCCACTTACTGGCGTTGGACTTGGAAGCATTATGGCATCCCTAGAAATTCCTGTCTCGGTATTTAGCGCCTACTTACTTTTAGAGGAACAGGTAAAAGCAATACAATGGGTTGGTATTTTGATAATCTTACTATCGGTTGTAATAATAAACCGAAATCAACCATAATAGACATAAGAAACAAGACATAAGATATAAGACAGAATTCTCCTGTTTTACTAAAAAACCCAAATGTCTTAAATCTTACACTCGTTCCGAACGTCTCGTTCGGAATGTGTGATAGGAACCTCTGGTTCCACACAATCAAAATCTATGCTTAAATAGAGTGTATATAAGGCTTCCTTACACAGATTTCCATCATAGCTGTATTACATATTTTGAACCAGAGGAATAAAATAGATTTAAGTAGCAAGACGTAAGATATAAGACAGAATTTTCCCGTTTTCCAAAAATCCAAATGTCTTAAATCTTACGTCTTGTTTCTTATGTCTATTAACAAGTGTCTTGCATCTAATATCTACGAAATTAGTACAGTAGGTTCTAGGTGAACTTCTGTTTTGATGGATCGGGAGATTAAGCAAGCGGCTTCGGATTTTTCCATAATGCGAATAGCCTTGTCTTTTTTGTCATCTTCAAAAATGGTTAGCTCAGCCTTTAGTGTTATAGCACTGATAACAAATTTGCCATCCACCTTTTCCATTTTGCCTTCAGCTGCAACATTCAGATTTTTATAATCCAATTTCGAAAAGCCAGCAATTGCAGTGAAAGTAGTCATAAAACAGCTGCTCACCGCCGCCACAAAAAGGTGTTCGGGCGACCATATCCCTGCCACACCGCCTTCAAACTCTGGAGGGGTGGCTACAGTAATCTCGTTGTTAAGAACGGGGGAGGAGAGAGTTCCAATTTTACCTTCTTTCCATTCTAGATGTACATCGTATAAATGTTCTGTATCGCTCATTATGCTGGTACTTTTTGTTCTATAATTGATTGAAGTTGCTTGGCTTGTACTACGCCAGCTTGTTGCCATAAAATATGGCCTTGATAGAATAAAATAAGTGAGGGCACACCACGAACTTGGTATTTGATAGAAGCCGCAGCATTTTTTTCAGCATCAATCTTTATGACCTGAATGCTATCGCCCATAGTACTTTTAAGTTCTTTAAGAATTGGATCCATCACTTTACAGGCTGAACACCAATCAGTATAAAAATCAACTAACACGGGAGTTTCGCCATTAATTAGCTTATGTAAGGGTGCAAGTTCGTCGGTCTTATTCATCGTTAGTCTGATTTAATTTCTGTATAGATTACTTCTGAGTTTTCAGTTTCTACCGTATCGCTGGTAGGTACTGCACAGCCGCGGCTACCAAAGCATCCACTATTAGTAACTGCTTGAAATAGGAATAAAAAGCTTAAAACACCTGTAAGTGCTTCAGAATTGTTAAATGCTTGATATGCGAAAAATAGACCTGCTATCAAAGCAATCCAGCGACGTGTATGCCAATTAGAAAATAATTTTTGCTTCAAAATAGGACTCAAATTTTAGGTGTTGCTTGAAAGACTTAAGATACCATCTATATAAAACGAAGTCCGTAACTTTAGTCACATAAGGGTTATCTGATTACGGGCGAGCCTCACTAGTTGGTTGCGTTCCATTTGTTTAAGGAGACGAGAGACCACCTCGCGTGCCGTGCCAAGCTCTTGGGCTAGTTGTTCGTGAGTTATACTCAGGGTGTTTGTTTGGGCGAGTTTAACGCGTTGTTGCAACAAGTTTAATAAACGCTCATCCATCTTCTTGAAAGCAATATCGTTTACCACATTCAGGAGCTCTTCAAATCGTTTATGATAAATCTGGAAGAAGTAAGTAAGCCATTCGGGATGTTCTTGTATTTTATTTCGGATGGCATCAATAGATACAAATATAATTTCACACGGTTCTTCAGCTATTGCTTTCACTTTACTGGTATCGTTATTTAAACCTGCTAAAAATGACATAACGCAGGTTTCGCCTGTTGTTAAATAATAAAGTACAATCTCCTTGTAGTCATCATCCGACTTAATCACTTTAATACTCCCGCTTTTTATAAAGGGGATTGATTGCACCTTGGCATGTTCCATCACTATAGTTTCGCCCGCCTCATATTTTTTGGAAATACCCAAAGCAGATAGTGTTTCCATTTGGTCTATGTAGAGTGTTTTAGAATCGGATGTAGGAATAAAATTCATTATTTCTAAGTATAACAGTCTTTAGTGGATGAATTAAAGCACCCGTATAATACACATTATAATTTTGATTCTTAAAAGTGAGTAGTCATGGTTTAATAATGTTCCTGGCCACTTATTCTTGTAGATGTTAGGTGATTCGTTTACATAAATACGAATTACCTGACATCAACATGAATGACCCTGCTTGACGTGATAATCATAAACCTGCCATTCAATCACCTAGCATTGGCAGGGCTGAATCTAGGGTATAAAAAGTATAGGCATAAAAAAAGCCCCTTCAATTAAGAAAGGGCTTTCTACATAAATAGATTAAATATTTACGACGACTACTTAATAAGAGTCATTTTCTTGCTTTGAACAAAGTTACCAGAGGTGATACGGTACATGTAAACACCACTAGCAAGATTACCTGCATCAAATTGTACAGTATGTTCGCCAGCGTTCATTCTAGAGTTAACTAGAGTTTGAACTAATTGTCCATTAATGTTAAATACATCTAAACGAACGTTGTTTGTTTCTGGCAACGTAAATTGAATGTTAGATGTAGGGTTGAATGGATTTGGATAGTTTTGTGCTAGCGAGAATCTTAGTGGTTCTTCACTAAACTCGTTAGAAACGCCATCTTCGTCTAGATCAATACTACCTTCAAAAGCACCTTTGTATGGAGCTTCGGTATTTCTAGTTGTACCATCAAAATCTTCAGTTACTGAAGCTAATGGAGTACCGGCAAGATTAGCGTCGCCATCCGAAAGACCTAGTCTATAATCGGTAGCAGAAACGAAGTCTACATCAACAGCAGTGGTATTTGCATCTTGGCTAGAGGCTGTTTGCCATGCAGCTAAGTCGCCACCTGTTTCGCCGTACATACCAATATTAGCAGTTGCACCACTTACATAGTAGTTGTTGTAGTCAGCTTCTAAAGTAGAAGTTTCTCCATCTGCTAGTGGCCAATGTATAGCGCTTGCATTTGTTGAGTCTTGGTCTACTATAAAGATATTATTTTTCACATCCCAAGTTTGGGTAGAAGAAGTTACAGTAGCCATACCAAATGCGGCATGAACTCCAGTCTCATCACTACTACCAATTCGTATAGTGTTGTGGTAAATATTAAAGTCTGCATCGTCACCTGCATAGTTAATTCCAATACCGTACACACGATTACCTACTGCATCGCCTACGTTTTTGAAATCACTACCATCAACTACGTTATTAGTAATATTAACAGTTCCAGAATTACCATTTAATAAAATACCGCCAGCGTAAGATTCACTTGTACTGTGGTTCACTTGTAATCCTTTAATAGTATTACCAGTAACATTAGTAGTACCATAGGCATTAGCCAAATAAATACCACTATACCATGATTGATCTTCAGCTGGGCTCGCAATAGTGATAGTATTACCTATTATTTCTGTGTCTTCAGAGTGCCAAGTTGCGATACCACGGCGGTTGGTATAAATATCGTTACCGATAATTTTGTGGCCTTGCCCCGTATTAGAAGAACTAACACCTCTTGGATAGACAGCTAGGTGAAAATCACCATTCTCTGTACCAATTTGGTTGTTTTCAATCAGCCATCCGCTACTTGCGGTAGTACCTGTTGTATTTGGTGTAATACCGCTTACAGTTTGTTTAGTACCAGTATAAGTAATTATGGTATTTTTAATGGTAGTATTTGAAACTGCTTTGGTCCAAACCATATTGGAAAGACCTTCATCAGAACTAGTGATTGTTAAGTCACGAGTAGTTCCACCATCGGTATTAGAACCATCTATGGTAAAGTAATCGGTTTGAATAATTGCGATACCGTCGCCACCGTTAGATACAACATCTAATGTTGGAGTTACGCCAGGAGCTGGTTTAATAGTTAATGGAGTTGATTCTGTTAAATCACTACGGTTAATAGAAACACCTACAGTATCTGTTATATCATCAGTAATAAAGATAGTAGTTGCAGCTGACAAACCAGATTGACTTACAGCATACAGTGCTTCATATAATGAACCGAAACCTTGAGCATCTTCTGTACGTTTAGGTACATAGTAATCACCCGCAAGTGGTGCAAATAAATCGGCACTTGGTTTACCTAGGTTGTCGAAAAAGTTTTGGGGTTTTACAATCCACTCGCTATCATCGGCGTTAGTTCCAAATGAACCTAGTGGGGTTGAATTACCAGCAGAAATGCTAGGTTTGCGAATTAAGGTATGGTCGATGGTTGCGCCAGTAACACCAGCTACATTCCAGCCATCCGAAGCGTCAGTTACTTCACCGAATACATCAGTCCAAGTTGTATCATCACTTACTGGATCAACGTGTATTATCGCCAGCGCTTTCTTTCCTGTAAAGTGAGTTGGATTATCAAAAGGAGTTTCTGAAGTAGCACCTTGATATTCTAATACTTCATCAGCTAGAGAATTGTTGAAAACACTATCAGGCGTGTCTGCATTTAGTAATACATATACTCCACCAGCTTCGATTGTTGCACCTTCTTTAAACTCATGGAAGTTTTGCCAATTGCCAGCATGAGCTTGTGCGATTCGGTAATTCACTAAAGTAACAGTAGAATCTGTGCCGTTATAAATCTCTAAAGCTCTGTTATTACCTGAACCTTCAATGTACTCTGAAAAGAATACTTTATCGGAAGGTGTATCTACATAAACAGGCTCAGCAGCATTGGTGTATGCAGCTAAGCCATTAACACCGTCTAGGCCATAAATGTTATATGTACCATCACCATTAACCACAGCTTTAGCTGAACCATGAATAGAGCTATAAGTGCTTACATCTGCGCCCATTAATGGGGTTTCACCAACTATTGTTGGATTTTCTGCGTCAGAAACATCATAGACATATACCATGCCTGTCATGTTGCCTGAACTTACACCGTCTGGTCTGTAGGTGTAAACAGCTAAATGATCCTTTCCATCTAACTGAAATGCTTGCATACCATTTCTAGATGAACTATTAAACACGCTATTTTCCACATACTCTCCGTTACTTGAGTAACGAGCAGGAGCTGAACCGTTTCCGCCCACATAAAAGTCAGAGGTTCTACCTGGGGCTAAGGGATTTGCATCAATACTTCCACCTAATGCAGTAATTGTGCCTGTTAAGGTAATAGTTTCGATATCCCAATTTGCTCCTTGGTCAGCAGTAGTTGCAACGTATACAATTCCAGGATCAACAGAGGCAACAGGTAACCATACTTCAATAGTGTTATCAGCTAAAGAGCCAACCACTGTAAATTTATCTCCCACTCTACCAGCTACAGGTATAGTCAAAGAATCGGCGTAAGCGCCACCTTCTTGAGTCCACCAGTATAATCTAAATGGGCTTGTATCAGATGCTAGGTTTCCTAGAAAAATAACTCCGTCATCAGAAACTTCGACATCATTTAATGCATATGTTCCACCTCCAACGCCAGTTAAATCAAATGCAGTAGCTGGAGTCACATCTTCGCCAGTTACTGCATCCAATACTCGAATGGTGTTATTTTCTCTATCTGCCGCGTATATACGCTTATTGCCATCAACGGTTCCGTATGCCATACCTCTAACAGAGCCAACAGTAAACCAGCTTGGGAGATCAGCGTTTAGTGTTGTGCGCTCCCAAATGGTATTCAACTCCTGAGCATTTGTTTGAACTGCAAGAGCGCCAAATAAAAAAGCGCTTACAGCAAAGCTCATTATTAATTTTCGTAAATGTTGTGTCATAAAACTTCCTAAATATGTTTGATGATTGTTTGATAGGCGATTAAAAGCATAAAACCTTAACTTTTAACCTTCGTATTCTAACTTTTAGAATACGCATTATATAATACCCCATATATTTTGGACATTATATACCCGTCTATCAATATTTTATAATATTCTATTAAGTACAAATATAATTTCGCACGGTTCTTCAGCTATTGCTTTCACTTTACTGGTATCGTTATTTAAACCTGCTAAAAATGACATAACGCAGGTTTCGCCTGTTGTTAAATAATAAAGTACAATCTCCTTGTAGTCATCATCCGACTTAATCACTTTAATACTCCCGCTTTTTATAAAGGGGATTGATTGCACCTTGGCATGTTCCATCACTATAGTTTCGCCCGCCTCATATTTTTTGGAAATACCCAAAGCAGATAGTGTTTCCATTTGGTCTATGTAGAGTGTTTTAGAATCGGATGTAGGAATAAAATTCATTATTTCTAAGTATAACAGTCTTTAGTGGATGAATTAAAGCACCCGTATAATACACATTATAATTTTGATTCTTAGAAATGAGTGGTCATTGAAATATTTAGTTTTGGTAGGACTGATTTCATGTGATAAAAAGTATAAGCATAAAAAAAAGCCCCTTCATTTCTGAAGGGGCTTTCAACATAAATAGGTTAAATATTTACGGTGACTACTTGATTAGAGTCATTTTCTTGCTTTGAACAAAGTTGCCAGAGACGATACGATAAATGTAAACGCCACTTGCAAGGTTTCCTGCATCAAACTGTACAGTATGTTCGCCAGCAGTCATGCTAGTGTTAACTAGAGTTTTAACTAACTGTCCATTAATGTTATATACATCTAAACGTACGTTATTTGCTTGTGGCAACGTAAATCTGATATTAGATGTAGGGTTGAATGGATTTGGATAGTTTTGCGATAGCGAGAATCTTAATGGTTTCTCGTCAACCTCGTTAGAAACAGCTATACGACGTGTCATTGAAATTACGAATGCTTTGCTTGCAAATAATGTAGAATCACTATTTGATGCGCTAACCGTCCACTGTAAGGTAATGGTTCCACCTTCTTCAACACCTAAATCAGCTAAGATGTCATCAAAGTCGCCATAAGTACCAGTTATTGTGGTACCATTGTCATCAGAGCCTTCACTAACTATTGGAGATGAGAAATCGCCATCTAATGAATCAAAATGAACGGTGTAAGTTATTGCATCAGCAGAAACAGCTGTTTCCCATGAGAATTCAACTTCTGTATCTATATCACCATTTAGATCTATATTAGCAGAATCTGCAGGTGCTAATAGTGCAAATTCTGCGATATCGTAATTAGGTGCAGCAAAAGGAATTTCTCCTTCAAAAGCGCCTTTGTATGGTGCAAAAGTGCCTCTAGCTGTACCATCAAAATCTACAGTTACTGAAGCTATTGGAGTACCAGCTAGGTTTGCGTCGCCATCTGAAAGGCCTAACCTTGAGTCGGTAGCAGAAACGAAATCTACTTCAACATCTGTCGTGTTGGCATCTACTGCTGATGCTGTTTGCCAGCCAGCTAAATCTGCGCCTGTAGCATTATAAAAACCAACATTAGCAGAAACTCCGCTAACATAGTAGTTATTATAGTCGGCTGTTAAATTATCACTGTTATCAATTGGCCAATGCATAACACTTGCATTTGCAGCATCTTGGCTTACTTCAAAAATATTATTTTTGAAATCCCAAAACATACCAGTGGTATTATGCTTTACAGCACCAAATGCAGCGTGAACACCTGTTTCATCACTACTACCTATACGGATAGTGTTGTGGTAAATACCATTAGGAGAGTTACCAGCCGCATTGTCAAAACCAATACCAAACACTTGGTTGCCTACAGCAGCGCCAGTGTTAGCAAAATTGTCAACATTAATAACGTTATTAGCCACAAGTACTGTACCTAACGAAGCGTTAAATAAAATACCAGCTGCATAACCAGCAGTTTCAGATCTATTTACCTGTAGTCCAACTATTTCGTTACCAATAATAGAGGTTTCACCATCGTTTAGTGCAAGGTAAATACCAGCATATCTAGGCTCGTTTTCTCTTGGGCTATCAATTGAGATAGTGTTATCGATGAAAGAGTTGTCAAATGCTCTCCAAGTAGCTATACCACGGTAGGTTGCATAGAGTCTATTATCAACAACAGAAGTGTTAGTTACGTTATTGTTCGTATATCCAAATACACCAACTGCAGTTCTAAAGTCACCATCAACTGAACCAATTGAGTTATTTATAACTTTAAGGCCATCTGTTGCTTTAGCGCCAGATTCGTTTGTGGCAACACCAGTAACAGTAGTCTTTGCACCAGTATAAGTAAGGATAGTATTTGCAATAATAGTATTTACAGTTTCTTTAGTCCAAATCAAGTTGGTTAAACCATCATCAGAACTAGTAATAGTTAAATCACGAGTATCGCCACCCGGAGTATTTGAACCATCTATAGTTACATTGTCAGCTTTAATAATAGCGATACCGTCGCCACCATTAGAAATAACATCTAATGTAGCAGTTACGCCAGCAGCAGGCTTAATAGTTAAATTAACCGACTCAGTAAAATCATCACGATCTATGGCAAGACCAGTGGTCTCTGTTAAGTCAGCAGTAATGTAAAGAGTGGTTGCAGCAGAAAGACCTGCTTCATTTACGAAGTGTAGAGCTTGTGCTAATGAAGTGAAGCCCTGTGCATCATCTTTACGCTGAGGCACGAAGTAATCACCTGCAAGAGGGGTGTCGAACAAGTCTGCACTTGGAGAACCTAGGTTAGCTGTAAAATCAATAGGCATTACAATCCATTCGCTATCGCTAAAATTAGTTCCGAATGAACCAAGTGGAGTCGAGTTACCTTCAGTAACATTAGGCTTACGAATTAGAGTATAGTTTTGAGTTGCTTTTGCAATACCTGCTACGTCCCAACCATCGGTTGGTCTGTTGTTAGCTTCACCTAGTATATCAATCCATGTAGTATCATTAGTTACAGGATCAACATGGATAAGTGCACGAGCATCGTCACCGTTATGGTGAACAGGATTGTTATAATTAACATTATCATATCCCAATACTTCGTTTGCATTTAAAGTATCAAAAAGTTCTGGTTTAATTTGGTTGGTTGTAATTACATATACACCACCAGCAGAGATATTCGCATTTCCAGCAAATTTGTGAAAGTTTATCCAATCACTACCATTGTTTGTTTGTGCAATTTGGTAATTGGCTAAAGTAACTGTTGAATCTGTATTGTTGAATATTTCAATCGCTTTATTATTACTAGAACCTTCAATGTATTCTGAGAAGAATACTTTGTTGGTAACTGCACCTAAATAAGGAGGAACTTGATTTGTGTAAGCAACGTAGCCGTTAGCAGCATCGAATGCATATAAATTAATACTCCCGTCACCGTTCACACTAACAAAAACATCACCAACTATCGATCCACCATCATGAACGTCATTACCAATTAAATCAGTCTCATCGACTATAACTGGGGCAGTAGCATCAGAAATGTCATATATAATTACACGACCAACAGCGTTACCTGAAGCTGTGCCGTCAGCTCTATAATTATATATAGCCATGTAGTCGGTACCATTTGCATTAAAAAGCTTGAAACCGTTTCTGCTAGTTGAAGAAAACTCGCTATCTGTTACATACTCACCTGCTGCATTATAACGAGCTGGTTTAGAGGCGTTAGAAGCCACGTAGAAGTCAGATGTACGACCTAAAGCCAATGGCATTACGTCTGGTCCTGAACCAATTGCTGCAGCTGCGCCACTTAATATTATCTCTTCAGAGTCCCAAGTTGCACCATTATCGGTAGTAGTTAGTACAAATACAGACCCAGGGTTGGCACCTGCAGTTGCAGATAACCAAACTTCAATGGTATTATCGGCTAATGAACCAACAACAGTCATTCTATCGCCTAAGCGTTTAAGTGTGGCTGTAGAGAAAGAGGTAGAACCAATCATGGCACCGCCGTCATTACTAAACCAATAAAGTTTAAAAGGATGAGCCCCACTTGCATCTGTAGTCATATTACCTACAAAAACAACACCATCATCTGAGATGTTCAAGTCGTTTATAAGAAATAAGCCAGATGCGACTCCAGTTAAATCATAGGGAGTAGTCACGGTAGCGTCTGCACCAGTTGCTGCATCCATAACCTGAATGGTCATATTTGCACGATCAGGTACATATACCTTTCCGTTATATTCTGCAATACCTCTAACACTGCTAGCGGTATACCAACTTGGCAGACCTTCAGCTGCACCAGTTCGGGCTGAACGCTCCCAAACTTTGGTCAAGTCTTGAGCATTTGTTTGAACTGCAAGAGCGCCAAATAAAAAAGCGCTTACAGCAAAGCTCATTATTAATTTTCGTAAATGTTTAGTCATAAAACTTCCTAAATATGTTTGATGATTGTTTGATAGGGGATTAAAAGCATAAAACCTTAACTTTTAACCTTCGCATTCTAACTTTTAGAATACTTAATTATATAATACCCCGATAATTTTGGACATTATATACCCACTTATCAATATTTTATAATATTCTATTAAGTACAAATTAATTTTGAAAGGCCTAGTAAGGGCACACATAATTTTACTTGCACGAAGGCAAAAAACAAATCCCTGTAAAAACGTAAATTGGTGTAAATAAGGTGGGATTCTGTCACACCTTAGAAATTATAAGTTGGGCAAGATTTATAACTCTGTTTCTAGATTTAAATTATTTTCAGAATAAAAAATTTATTTGAGCGTATAAACTAGAATTTGAGAGTCTAGGCTACTGAATGAATGATATTTAGTAATTAGTTTATAGTATTTAATCGCTCAAAAGCCTCAAAATATAATCCACATTTATCGCATCGGTCGAAATGGTAAATGTGGATTTTACGGTAATCATTTTTCTCAATACAAAGAACTGTACGTTAATCTATAGTGGAAACGTCAACTCTTGTTGGGGTGTCTTGCCCAGAAATAATGCCTTGCGCCGCTTTTGAAATGGCTTTGATGGTATTAGTTGTATGACTCATATCTAAGGTTTCAAATTCATCACTTACTTGATGATAGTCTGGGTCAACATCAATTGGAGTAGTACTTATAGAATGGGCAGGAACCCCAAGGCGTGCTAAGGTGGCGTTGTCAGAACGATAGAATAAGTTTTGTTTTGGATAAGGATCTGGATAGAAGGTATAAATTGTTCCTTCGGTACTTTTTTGTAGAATCTCACCAAAAGTAGATCTTTCAAAGCCAGTGATCCATGCTGTATTAGGACCTTCAACCGCTGGTTTGCCAATCATTTCAATATTAAACATGGCTACAATTTCATCAGGGTTTAATTGCTGAGAAAAGTATTTAGAGCCGTAGCCGCCAACTTCTTCGCCAGTAAAAGCTACAAATAGTAAGGTACGCTCTGGTTTATCTAAACTTTTATAATGGCGTGCTAATTCTATTACACCTGCCACTCCAGAAGCATCGTCATTGGCTCCATTTGCAATAGAATCGCCATTAACAGGAGCAACTACTCCAATGTGATCGTAGTGAGCAGAAAACAGTACAATCTCATTCGTGCGCTTGCCCTCAATTTTAGCAGCCACATTTGCAATCTGTAGAGTGTCAATTTTATTAGTAACGGAAAGAGCTAATGAATTAACCTTTTGGTTTGATAATACAAAGACGATATCTGCAGCACTGCCTAACTCCGTTTTACGTGATGCTTTTGAAAAAAAGGAATGGTATCGGCTAAACATTTGCTTGTGTGCAGTATTTACGAGTACTAATGTTGGTTCTTTAGAAGCCGAGAGGGTAGAGTAAAGTTGGCGGAAATTATCGTTCTCTTCAATTTTAGAGATAGTTACATCTTTAGCGCTCCATTCTATAGTTTCTGAATCGGGTAGAGTAAAATAGCTGTCTGAATTAATCACTTTACCATTCAGTTTTAACGAGGCTTTTTCTTGGGTTAAAGTATATACGTTAAAAGTCTGGCGGTAAGAATCTAATCCATCAAGGGGAGCTAAACCGATTGTTGAGAATTCGTTTTCAATAAAAGCTGCAGCTTTCTCAATATCTGGTGAGAAAGTGTGGCGGCCACGCATATCGTCGGCACTTAAAGTTTTAATGATACGACTGACATTAGCTTCAGTAATTTCGTAGGATTTTTGGCATTGAATAAAAGTAGTAGCTGTTAACAACAATGCCAGAAGCAGGCTGTATTTTTTTATAATCTTCATAGTATTGGATAAGTTTTAAATAAAAATAATGAACCCTTTGGTAACTAATAAGTAAAAACATGCTAATTAGTTGTAGTAAAACCATTGTTTTAGAGTGGGGTAGGATAAGCCAGAATATGCAATATTTGATTAATGGCTTTAGTGTTGATAGAAAGTATGCTGGAAGATTTAATTAGCCTAAAAAATAGGATCAAGATTCAAAACAATGAACAATTAACAGTAAGCAATCACTAATTCCTGATTAATGTTCATTGTTAACTGGACATTGATAATTGACTTTCCCAATCCCGATTTATGTATCGAAGTGTTTGTTTATGGCGTTGCGAACCGACTCTAGTGTTATTGGTTTAGCAATAAAACCCCTCATGCCTGCTAGGTAGCATCGCTCTTGGTCATCGTTAGAAACTAAGGCAGTCATGGCTATTATGATGGGCGTTTTGGCCAAATTTAATTCAAATATTTTTTGAGTAGTTTCAATGCCATCCAAACCAGGCATTTCCATATCCATAAATACAATATCATAATCGATTTGTTGTACTTTTTCGATTGCGGCAAAACCGTCATTGGCGATGTCTGAGGAGTAACCCAATCGCTCTAACACTTTTTGAGCTACTTTTTGGTTTATGATATTATCTTCTGCAATAAGAATCTTTAAAGTATTTGATTCGCTAGTTTTTTTGCGAGGCTTATTGTTACTTGGTGTAAGTTTGAATGGTAATGCAGCCTTGGCTTGTAGCGTAAAATGAAAGGTGGTGCCCACACCTTCGGCACTTTCTACCCAAATTTTACCACCCATTTGTTCCACAATTCTTTTACTTATTGTGAGGCCGAGTCCAGTTCCCCCATATTTTCTGTTTTTATCGGCATCAACTTGGTAAAACTGGTGGAAAAGTAATCCTAATTTGTCTTGTGAAACCCCAATACCCGTATCATTAACAGAGAAATGATAGTTTTCTATGTCGTTTGAAGAGTCTTGTATTTGATTTATAGCAACAGTTATAGTTCCTTCTTTTGTAAATTTAACCGCATTACCAATCAGATTTATTAGTACTTGGCGTAGCCTAACGGAGTCAGTTTCTATAAACTCTGTATCTATATTTATCTCACTTTTAAGTTCAATATTTTTATAAATAGTTAGGGCAGACAGCATTTTAGTTATGTCTTCTAAATATGACCTTAAATGGATTGGCTGATTTTCGAGTATTATATCTTGCGACTCGATTTTAGAGTAATCTAAAATATTATTAATTATACCTAGTAAACTCTCTCCGCTTTTTTTGATGGTAGTAGCAAACTCAGTTCTTTCTTTGGGGGATTTAGAGTCTACAATAAGTTCAGAAAAACCAATTACAGCATTCAGTGGGGTTCGTAATTCATGGCCCATGGTAGAAAGAAACTGGCTTTTTGCTAGTGAAGCATATTCGGCTTGTTCCTTGGCCTTGGTAAGTGTAAGTCCAAATCGTTCAGATAGAATTAATGATTGAAGGAAGAAGAAGGAGAGGTAACCCACAAGGCTTATTAGCAAATTTTCCTTCACAATTACATAATATTCAAGCAGGTTTAGAATAAATAAACAGAATAAAACTACGCCACTACTAATTGCATAGATGGAACCTTGGCGTTTATTTATAACTGCTAAGGTAAAAACCCAAGTTGCATACACAATATATATTGGCCCGATAATAAAAAAGTAGGTGATATATTGGGTGAAATAGTAAGGCGGTAAAATCAGCGATACGAGGGAAAGTAAAAGGAATATTGAATGGAATATCCTGATTACAATAATGGAAGACTCTTTGGGATATTGATGCTTCAGAAAAAGACCGAAAAATACGGGAGATATATAAAGTGCAAGATACTCAGCTCTAATAGTGTAAATCCATGGGATATCAATTAAGAGCAGGTGAAGGGGGTATAAACCAGTTCCAATAATTCGGTAGCTATAGGTAAGGCAAAATAAGGAAAAGTATAAAATTGGTTTTTCATTTCTGCCAAAAAGATAAAGACCGAGAAAAAAGAGCCCACCCATTATTAAACTACCCGTCAGTGTAAATGCATAGCCTAGTTTAAGATCTCTTATGCGTGCGAGATCTTTTTCTAATCCAAGGTTGATAGGCAAACGTCCACCGCCTTTGAAGTGATCAAAATTAGCAACTTGTAAAGTAAGGTGGAGTTCGGTTTGGCTAAACTTAGAAAGAGAAACTGTTGTGGGTAGCCATTTAGGTACGTATTCACTACGAGTTTTAGCAACCTTACCATTGCTTGCTATGAGCTCATTATTAATATATAAATTATAAGAGGTATATAAATCGGGTATACTTAAAGCTAGCTCGGGATAACTTTTGGGTAATAAAATGGTAAGTGCATAGGTAGCATAACCAAAAGAACTAGCGGCATCATTGTTGTTCCATAAATCTGGAAAGTACGTATACGCTCTATTACTTATGCTACTTATGCCAGAGGGTTCAATTAGCTCATTCCAATAAAACTCCCAGTCACCTTTTAGAGCAAGCGTCTCAAAATCTTCAAAATTAATTGTACGTAAATCAATAATCCCTTTTTCAGCTATAGGCTGAGCTATTACACTTTGCGAAGTTGTAAATAAACCGCCAAAGAAGAGAGCAATAAGTAATAGATAACGATACTTATTTGTGCATTCACCCATTTAGTTCCCACTATATTATTAGGGTGAATGTATAAAATCATTCATTTAAAGGCTTCAAATCTTAATAATTAAATTAAAAAAATTAGGTAGCCGTTTCGAAAGTAAAGTTAGGCTTGCCAAATTTCTTCAAGGTGCGATAGTGAGAGGCTACAGCGCCTCTAAACGTATCATGGCAATTATATGGGATACCATATTCTTTAGCTACCTCTTCTACTATTAAACTAACCTCTGGGTAATGGACGCTACATATTTTTGGGAAAAGATGATGTTCTATCTGATAGTTTAACCCCCCAATAAACCATGACAGTGCTTTGTTGTTGCGTGCAAAATTGTTGGTAGTAAACATTTCATGAATTACCCAATGGTTGTCAATCATGTTTTGCTCATTCGGAATTGGGAATGTTGTTTCTTCTACCACATGTGCTAATTGGAAAATAATTCCTAAAATTAGACCTGCTGTTAAATGGAGTGTAAAAAATCCAATTAATAACTGATACCATGTAATATCTAATACCATAAATGGAATCACTAAAATGTAGCTATAATAAAACAGCTTAGATACAATTAGTACAATCCACTCTTTAAGTGGATGGTTTTTATTTTCGTATGGACCTAAATTTGGCTTGAAGAAATACCAGTAATCTTTAATAAATACCCAAAAAACAGTTGCAAAGCTATACGCTGGGAAAGCCAAAAAATGTTGTAAGCGATGTACGGGTTTATGTTCTGAATGGGGTGATAGGCGAATAAATTCGGCAACTTCTAAATCTTCGTCATGCCCATGTATATTGGTATAGGTATGATGAATAATGTTGTGTGTTATCTTCCAGATATAGCCGTTAGCACCAACAAAGTCGAAGGTAAGGCCGAGTATATAATTAACAGTGTTGTTAGATGAATAAGCCCCATGAAGCGCATCGTGAGATATAGAGAATCCAATTCCTGCCATTCCAATACCCATAACAGCCGTTAATAGCCACATGGTGGTTAACGAAAATTGCCCTGAAATAATTAAAGCATAAGCGCCTATATATCCACTTAAAATAACAATGGTTTTTATAACCATTGCGGTATTGGCATTTTTTGAAAGATTATTCTCTTCAAAATAAGCGTTAACACGATCTTTAACCGTTTTACTAAATTCGCGGTCAATTTTATTATTGAAAGTTACTTTTTCTGCCATAGTTGCCCTTTAATTTTATACCTACATTATACAAAATTGAGATGAGTATGTCTTAAATATCTTTATTGCTTAGAAAACTCACCCTAAGAAATTATTAAACCTTTAGTTTCTAAACGATTAATTAGTGGCTCGCCTAAGGCAGTAGTAGATGTTAAAAAGCCAAATCGGTGCGGTAAATCGTCTAGATTTTGTACTAAGGTAAGAGCAGATTCACATAAAAAGAATACCGTAGCTTTATTACTAGGGTCGCCGGGGTAGTACATAGACAGTGTTTTATAGTCTTTTATCCCATCTTTGGCGATTGCTTTCAGCGAAAAAAATCCGTTTTCAATTGAGTGTTCAGATGGTCCCTCTCCTGGATTAGGAGCCACCTTTTTAATAAGTGCTCTGAACCACGCGAAAGGACCAAGTAGCTGCAGGGAAATTAGAAGTGTAGAAAGTGCAATAAATGAAAATGGATTATACCATTTCCCAAAGGATGAGTGCTCACTGTAAGAGATAGATGCGGCGTAGGGGGAACCCAAATCTTTCCATAAACTAGCACTTCTATATACTACTTTTGAGTTTATAGCCCCCATAATAAAGGGTGCACTCCATCTATTAATATCAGAATTATAACCAAATGCATGAGCACCTTTTGGTGGAGCAAGTTTTTGTCCATTCTCTTGCATTATTAAACGAGGGTTCCTGCTATTCTTGCTGTCACCCGCTTCAAATTTGTTTAACATAGACGCAATAGTTCCACCATTTAAACCGCCTTTGGTTTTATAGTACGCTTTAATTTGTAGAGTCTCAGGATTTTCAAACTTCTTACTTATTAAATAAGTGGCAATATCAGCGGGTACAGAATCAAAACCAGAGAATGGAATAAGTAAGCACTTATTTTTAACTGCCAAATCGCCATATTTATTCATCATAGATTTTATAAAATCAACTTCCCCCGTAATATCTAAATAGTGGGTGCCATGCTCTACACAACTTGCAATAACCTGTTCGCCGTATAAAGAAAAAGGCCCTGCTGTTGAAATTATAACTTTTGCGATGGCTGCAACCTTATCTACAGTTTCTTTATTTAAAGTATCTACTACAAAAGTAGAGCTAGTGGAATAACCGAGTTGGGAAGCAAGGCTAGAAAGTCGAGATTCATTCCTTGCAGCAATTCCAATATTTAATTCTGGTGCATGTTCTTTTAAATATTTAGCAGCTCGCCGACCTGTAAAACCAGTGGCGCCAATAAGAATAATGTCAAAGATTTTATCACTCATTCTAACGTTGGCTCCTAATAAAAGAGGAGTGGTTGTGTTTACTTTTCATCTTCACCAACCCCATTCTTAGATTTTAAAGACTTTCTGTTTTTTGAGTATCGCATCTGCAATAGCTCAACCATTAAAGCGAAGCCCATGGGTAAATAAATATAGGCTTTAGGAATTTCGTTATGCATACCCTCCATAAAAATGGTGATACCTATACTTATTAAAAAAGAGAGCGCTAATATTTTAATAGCTGGGTTTGCAATGATATAATCGCCGATGGGCCTTGCAAAAAATAGTAGGCCAACAAATGAAAATACAACGGCAATAATAATTACATAAACATGATCGGTAAGGCCAATAGCTGTTATAACAGAATCGACCGAAAAAACGATGTCTAGGAGTACAATTTGGAATACGATGGAGCTAAAAGTGTTTTTTCGAGTATTGTCTTTGGCATACTGTTCGTCTTTAAGCTCAACAGTATGATGGATTTCTACCACTGCCTTATAGATAAGAAATAAACCTCCAATGACTAAAATTATATCACGAACGGAGAAGTCCCAAATAATAGGTTCTGTTAATCCTGTGAGTTTAAGAAGTATAAATAGTAGGATTAAGCGGGCAACAAGCGCAAAGGAAAGGCCAATAATTCGGGCTTTCTGCTGTAAATCTTTTTTTAAACGGCTTACAAAAATGGTAATTACTAATATATTATCAACGCCTAAAACAATTTCTAGACCAATTAGCAGTAAGAGAGTTCCAAGAATGTCGAGCATACAAATAGGATTGGTTTTTGTTGGAATTTACTATTGAAATACCAATGTGCAAAAAATACATGCTAATTAGAAAGGAGAGTAAAAAGAAATGACATTTTTTTTACGATTAATAAATAAACTATACTGTTATCAGTTAAGTCTGATTTTATAACGAGCCAAGAGTTGAAGAACGCAGGTGAACAAATCTCTTACTTATATACTTTCTGTTATTCTATATGTGGTTTTTGCACAGGCGTGTATCACGTTCAGCCCCGACCATTCTGCCCAAAATACTAATAGAGATATAAAGATTACAAAAGCTTGGAAACGTAAGATTTCCATTCCATTCGAGCTTATTAATAATCTTGTAGTTGTGCCACTGAGAATTAATGATTCAGATACACTGCATTTTGTTTTAGATACGGGCGTTGGACGAATGTTAATTACAGAGCTTCCTGAAGACAAAGAACTAGCTATAAAATATACGAGGAATGTGAAGTTAAGTGGATTGGGTGATGATGAGCCAGTAGTGGCATTATTTTCATCGGGGAATACGATTGTGATGGATGGTGTTGCTGGCGATAGCTTGGATGTGGTAGTAATGTTAGAGGATGTATTTAACCTTTCCTCATTTATGGGCCGCGAAATTAATGGATTAATAGGCTACGATATATTTAAGAATTTCATTGTTGAAATAAACTATACACATAAGAAACTCTACTTCCACGACCCAGATTTGTATGCTGAAAAGTACGCCAAGAAGAAGAGGAGCCGGAGATGGACTAAAATTGATATAGAAATTGAAAATCGGAAACCATATCTAAATACGTGGTTTGTACAAAAAGACTCCACAATAATTCAAGCTAACTTATTAATCGATTCAGGCGCTAGCCATGCCATTGCTCTTTATCCTTCTTCTAATGATAGTATTTTTATCCCTGCCAAACGGTTGTATTCCTACTTAGGTACAGGTCTGAGTGGAGATATTTATGGGGAAATTGGAAGGGCTGAGAGGATGGGTTTTGGAGAAATAACCATTGAAAACCCTGTAGTATATTATCCTGAGGAGGAGGGGATTCATCGTGCTATTTTAGAAAATAATAGAAATGGAAGCATAGGTTCAGATCTTCTAAAACGTTTTAAGCTTTTCATTAATTATGAAGATTCAACCATACTTGTAAAGCCAAATAACAAATTTAAACAAGATTTTAATTACAATATGGCAGGGATTGAAGTGGGAACTCCAATTCCAAATCTTCCAATTTATGTGGTATCAAGAGTAAGAAAAGGGTCCCCCGCCGATATTGCAGGCATTTTGGTTGATGATATTATAACTGAGATAAATTTTAAAAAAGCACATCTCTTAGATTTGGGGCAGATCTATGAAAACTTCCAAGATCAGGATGGTAAGAAAATAACCATGGTCATACGGAGGAATGATGACGAAACGAGGAAGTTTGTATTTAGGCTAAAAGACAAAACGAGGTAAGTGGTATCAGTAGTATTGGGATTGTAGAATTCAGGAAATGTGACGATGGTTTTGGCATGTGTTGACATCATTCAGCAATCCCAAGCATTCGGGATAACATCATCGCATTAATATTTCGCCCCGTTGGGGCTTAAAGAATTGATAAAATACAGATGCTCATGAATGATGGCTCATATTAATCAACCATACATAGGTACCTAGCTCTGAAAGAGCGACATATACTAGCGAGGCGGTAAAGCCCCTCGTTAATAAAATGGCCACCCGAGACCAAGCCCTGAAGGGGCGAAATACACGAATTACAGACTAGATTATCCATAAAGAACTCGTTTGTCTCGAATGCTCTGGATCATGATGGCGCTCTATAGGAAAACCGTCACCGAATTACCCAACAACTACAACTCCCTACTAGAGATTGGGAACGATGTGAAATATCTAACACCTATAAGAATTAGTAGTTCTTACACTTGTAAGGACAAATCTCCACTCTCAGCTCCTAAAAAAAGTTAATACCAGGTTCTGGTATAAGTACTTTAGTGTCACAAATTTCTTCAACCACTTCTTTAAACTCGTTAGGGTCGCCTACTAAAACTGGCATGGTTCCATAATGGATGGGAATGGCAAGTTCTGGCTCTAACATTTCAATGGCATAAGCAGCTTCTTCTGGACCCATGGTGTATAAATCACCAATAGGGGCTAGCACTAAATCTGGCTCATACAATTCAGCATAAATAAGTAGGTCTGAAAAAATATTAGTATCGCCCATGTGATAAACGCAGATGTCATCCTCAAAAGAGAGAAGAAGTCCTGCTGGCGTACCTGCATATTCGCCACCAAATGACGAGGTATGATTTGCATTAACCATGGTTACAGAGAAATCATCGAAATGCACAGATCCGCCTTTATTCATTTCTACAGCTTGGTCTTCTTTTAAACCATGTTTTTTCAATAAAGCTATAAGCTCTACAATCCCGACCACTTTACATCCGGTATTTTTTGCGATCTCTAAGGTATCGCCAACATGATCTTCGTGGCCATGCGTTAGAAGGATATAATCAGCTTCTTTTACGTCAACTAAATGTGCAGGCGTAGTTGGGTTGCCTTTTAGAAATGGATCTATATAAATAATATGACCATTAGGGCTAACGAATTTAAATGCTGAATGACCTAGCCAAAAACCTTGTAATTGTGTTTCCATAGTAAAGAGATTTATTTGATTTCAAATTGGTGAATGGTTTGTTCACTTATCACGTTCCATTATCGGTACATAAAAGCTATATTATTGTAAAAAGAAAGAAAATGGGATTTTTAGACAAAGTAAACAATTTATTTAGTGGTTCAGGTTCGGATTCTGGTTCAAAACGAGAGAGCCTCTGGACACCTATTCTTAGTAATGAAGACATAGATGCGGTTCTTTTAGCATCGAACGAGCGCGTGCAAGTTGTTTTTAAACATAGCGGAAGTTGTAGTATCAGTTTTTTCGCAAAACTAAATATTGATAAAGCTCATCTATGGGAAGGAAAAGAGGCCGATCTATATATTATAGATGTGATTAATAGTAGACCTGTATCCTTAGAGTTTGCTGAACGTGTGCGTGTTAGGCACGAGTCTCCCCAACTTTTTATAATAAAAGATGGGGAAGTCGTGTGGAGTGATTCTCATGCAAACGTGAATTCAGCTAATATTAAAAGAGTATTCGCTGAAATGGCTGCTAGTTAATAGCCAGCTCCGTAGCCGTCGCCTCGAGTATCTACGCCGCTAGATTTTCTACCATTCTCATCGATGAAAATATTATGCGTACGAGCCAATACTGTTGGAACAAGTTCATACCCTTTTTCGATAAGCAATTTTTGAGTATCTGGGCTTAAGCCGTAAGGATCGAATCGCAATACATCTGGGAACCACTGGTGGTGAATACGAGCTGCGCTAACAGCACGTTGTGCATTCATCCCAAAAACAGCACCATTTAAAAATGTTTGTAAGGTTGCTGTAATAATTCTTGGGCCACCTGCAGCGCCTAAAATCATTCTTGGCTTGCCATCTTTAGCAACTATGGTGGGCGTCATACTGCTTAGCATGCGCTTGCCACTTTGAATAGCGTTTGCTTCGCCGCCAATTAAGCCAAACATATTAGGTTCGCCTGGTTGTGCAGAAAAATCATCCATTTCGTTATTTAGTAGAAAACCAGCACCGTTCACAGCAAGGTGGCTACCAAATGAACCGTTGATTGTAGTGGTAACACCAACCGCATTCCCGTCTTTATCTACTATAGAAAAATGAGTGGTTTGATCTGGTTCTTTATATCCTTTTGTATCGCCATGCTCAAGCGAAGTAGATGGAGTTACTTTATCCATCGAGAAGGATTTCATTCTATCTTTATTATATGCTTTACTAATTAGTACGTCTTGAGGAACTTCCCAAAAATCTGGGTCGCCAAGATAGAAAGAGCGATCAGCGAAAGCGCGTCGCATAGATTCTGCTAATAAATGTACGTAATCGGCAGAGTTGTGGCCCATTGCTTTAAGATCGTAATCTTCCATCATAGATAGAATTTGAGCTACAGCAATACTTCCACTACTTGGTGGAGGCATGATGGTAAGTTCGTACCCTTTAAAGTTGACCGTAATAGGGGTACGCCATTTGCTTCGGTAATTATGTAAATCTTGGTGCGTAATAATACCACCTTGGGTTTCCATTTCTTTTACAATAGCGTCGGCTACCGGACCTGAGTAGAAACCGTCTCTACCAAATCTCATAATTTGTTCTAGTGTATTGGCTAAATCTTTCTGTACAAAAAGTTCACCTTCTTTAAATGGCTCACCATTTTCTTTCATGAAATATTTTCTAGAACCTTCAAATAGACTTAGCTTTTTAGCAGCGCCGTTTAATTCTCGTGCTTGCATATAAGACAGGTAATATCCTTCAGAAGCAAGTTCAATAGCTGGTTGTAGGACAGCTTCCCATGAGAGGCGTCCATAACGTTTATGAGCGGTAACCATCCCGTCAACAACGCCAGGAACACCACTTGCAAGTATACCAAGCTGACTGAGTTCTGGATTAAACTCGCCATTACGTATAAACATATTGCGAGTAGAAGCTAGTGGACCAACTTCCCTGAAATCTAGCGCGTTTGTGGTGCCATCATTGAGCCTAATCACCATAAAACCACCACCGCCAATATTACCAGCACGTGGTAAAGTAACAGCTAATGCGAACTGAACGGCAACTGCGGCATCAACAGCATTGCCACCTTGTTCTAAAATTTGTTTGCCCGCTTGAGAGGCATAGACTTCAGCCGTAACTACAAGGCCATTGTCGTAAGTTTTTGTCCAGCCGGTTTGTGCATGTACACTTTGGCCGATGAATAAAAGTGCTAAAAAGCTAAATAATAGTTTTTTCATTATGATCTTGGATGAAATTCTTTGTGAACTTGATGTAAAAATGAACGGTCTATGTGTGTGTATATTTCGGTGGTAAGTATAGAAGAATGCCCAAGCATTTCCTGTACTGCCCGTAAATCTGCCCCGCCTTCTAATAAATGCGTGGCAAAAGAGTGCCTGAATATATGAGGATAAACTGGTTTTTCTAAGTCTGCTTCGCGTGCGGCTTTTTGAACTATATTCCAGATACTCATTCTGGTTAAAGCGCCACCACGTTGGTTAAGAAAAACCTTGTTTTTGGATTTGTCTGCTTTACTTGGTTTAAAAAAGAGAGGCCTAACACCTTCTAAATAATTAGAGAGAGCATCTTGAGCAATTTCCCCCACAGGCACCAAACGCTCTTTATTTCCTTTCCCAATTACTCTAATAAAGCCGATTTCAAAAAACATTCGGTCAACTTCTAGCCCTGTTAGCTCACTAACTCTCATGCCAGTGCCATACAGAGTTTCGAGAATTGCTTTGTCTCTAATTCCAGCCGGCGTTTCTAGATTTGGGGTGTCGAGTAGTGCTTCCACTTCTTCTGCACTTAAAACCTCGGGTAGCATCTTTGCTTTTTTGGGAAGCTCAATAAGCTCTGAAGGATTTGCCTGAGCCATTCCTTCTACCGCAGCAAACTCATGAAAACCACGAATACTAGAAATATTACGAGCAATAGAACTGGATGATAAAAGTTCGTGATCGATAAGATAATCTAGGAATTGCTCGATGTGATTGAGTGAAACTCCAGATAAATCGGAGATTTTATGCTCCGCTAAAAGGTAACTTAAATAACGCTCTATATCGTTTCTATACGACACGATAGAGTTTTTAGAGAGACCTTTTTCAAGCTTAATAAACTGTATGTATAAGTCTAGTTCAGCTTTAAAAGGAGTCATTCATCCGATTTTTTAACGTCATCCTGCTTTTTGTTTTCTGCAGGAACCTCATCGGTAGTTTCAACTTTAGCCTCTAAATTCTTCTTAGCTACCTTTTTTTCCTCAGGATATTCGATACGGTTGTGATACACCCCTACCAGAATATTTAAGAAAGCTTCTTTAATACTGTGTAAATCTTGGAATGTAAGTGGGCATTGGCTAAGCTGACCTTCTGCCACGCGATCGTCAACCATTCTGTTCACAAGAGTTTCAAGTTTACTATAATTTGGGTTTTTCATGGCGCGTGATGCGGCTTCAATTCCATCGGCTAATAATAGAATACCTGTTTCTTTAGTATTTGGAAGGGGACCATCGTAACGAAATTGATCTTCGCTTAAAATACTATTCATTGTAGGGTCTTCCTTTGCCTTTTCATAAAAATAACGAATAACAGAAGTGCCATGATGCGTTCTTATAAAATCAATAATGGTTTCTGGTAGCCCATACTCTTCAGCCATTTTAACCCCTTCACTAACGTGCGCCTTTATAACCATGGCACTCATTTGAGGTTTTAACTTGTCGTGTTCATTAACCCCACCACCTTGGTTTTCTACAAAATATGCAGGTTTTAAAATTTTACCAATATCGTGATATAAGGCGCCAACTCTACAAAGCAGTGGGTTAGCATGAATGGTAGAAGCTGCGGCTTCAGATAAGTTGGCAACCTGTAAGCTGTGGTGGAAAGTACCCGGAGCCTTGGTCATTAATTCTTTTAAAAGAGGGCGATTTGTATCGCTCATTTCTAAAAGTGTGAAATCGGTTGTAATGCCAAAAAGCTTTTCGAAAAGAAGAATAATGGGGTAGGTAAATAAAATGAACACAGCATTTATAGCTATGAAAAATATTTGTCCCAAATACATATCCCAACCGCTTAATTTGGCAAGAGCGAAACCACCCGTAACAAGAATATAGGTGGCAAATACAATACCAGGCGTAGTAAAGAAAAATTGAGAGCGATCTTTTATATCACGAACTGAAAATACGCCCATGCTACAGGCACAAATAGTGGCAATAGTAAATTCAAAATCGTTTCCATTAACTAAGCCAATTAAGGAGGCTAAAGTAACAGCTGCAATAATGCCCACGCGCGAGTCAAAAATTATGGTAAGTATAATAGGCGCAATGGCAATAGGAATTACATAAGGGGAGGCAATGTCGAACCTGAAAATTAATGCTGTACAAATACTAACAAGGCTGAGGGTAAGAAAGACTAAAAGGAAAAGTCCGTTATGATTACTAATGTTTCTTCTATAAAGAAATATATAAAAGAAGAATACCAGCGAGATTGCTATAATCACAATAACCCCACCCGAAAAACGAATCCACCTTTCAGACAACGAAGCATTTTCAGAACGCGTTTGAGCTAAACTAGCTAAGATATTTGCTCGTTCTTGGGTTACAATATCTCCCTTTCGCACAATAACTTGGCCTTGGGCTATAGCGCCTTTAGTTTCCGAAATAGTGGCTATTGCTTCTGTAATTCTAGTGTCGGTATCGGTTTGGTTAAATAAATAGTTTGGTAAAATGGCTTTGTTGTAAAGCTCAATGGCAAGTTGGGCTTCTTGTTCGTTTAGCTTTCTATTTAATGTAAATTGAGCGAATTCATTGGCTTCTTTACGGTCGCGTATGCGCGAAATATTTATTGTTATTTCTGTACTAGTGGCAGAGTTACGTACGGTAATTTCACTTTGTTCAAGTACCGATTTACTTCTATCAATGATGCCCTCGGAAAGGAGCTGATCTATTAATTTTTCCAATTCCCTTTTTACTGAAACACCCACAAATCTATTAGAGGGAAGGTTGTTGTTTTGGACTTGATAATAGCTATTGAAAAGCACATTCCATGAAGGTTCGGTTAGGCCAATTCCAATATTATTGTATATCTGAACAAAGCGAAGGCTATCAGAGAAAAGTGATTGGGTGCTATCTTCTTTACTCTTACGCCACGTATAATACACATCCAAAACTGGTTGTATATCACGATAGAGGGAGTCGATTTTTGCTTGTACGGCTATAGAGGCGCTGTTATCTACCTTATATATAGGTGCGATATTCCGCCTAATAGTTTCTTTTTCAGCTTCAATTTCTTCAGGAGTTTTATTTACTGCAAAAGTAAAGGGAGCTGTAAAGTCATCCATTCGCCAAGGTTGGCCAACGGTGTAATTAAAGTCGGAGTTTATAGTGGCATGCGGTAGCGAAAAAACCGAGATGGCTATAAAACTAATAAAGATTAAAGCCCTAATAAATGGGTTTTTTTTGAGGGAGTAAGCTTCACGCTCCTTCTTCATTTTCTCGCCCACTAGGGGTGATAAATCTTTCTTTTTTTGGGCAAGCCCAAATTTTTCGAGTAAACTCATACATAGATATCTTAATTCGCTTCAAAGTAAGCTAAGCGTTGCGCAATTTACAAATCAATTATTCAATTAAGTATAAGAAAACAATGTTTTGTATTCAGCAACAGAACCGCAATTAATCTATCTTAAAACGATTAATAAACTTTATGTATTTCATGGCATTTAGAACCAAAAAAAGTCTCGGCCAACATTTCCTAACCGATAATAACATCATTCACAAAATTGTAGATGCTATTAAAGCTGAGAAGAATGATCGTATTATTGAAATTGGTCCAGGTACCGGCGCCCTTACTAAGTGGTTAGTTGAGAAATTTGATGATGTGCATGTTATAGAAATTGATGAACGCGCTGTATCTGTGTTAGAGAGTAATTTTAAAAATATTACTATCCATCAACAAGATGTACTTAAAGTGAATTGGAAAGAGTTAGTAGCCCCTGAGGGCAAAACCTACGTGATAGGAAATTTACCATACTATATCACAAGTCCTATTTTATTTGGTTTGTTGGAACATAGAAATCTTTTCGAAGATGCTATACTGATGATGCAGAAGGAAGTTGCCGATCGGCTTGTAGCTATGCCGTCAAATAAACAGTATGGTATTTTAAGTGTGCAAACTCAGCTTATGAGTACGCCAGAAACTTTGTTCAATGTTTCGCCAAATTCTTTTAGCCCACCGCCTAAGGTTATGAGCACAGTATTGAGACTTACTTTTAATAAGCCCGAAATGGCATGCTCAGATAAAGCATTAAAAATGGTAGTGCGTACTGCATTTAACCAAAGGCGTAAAAAATTAAGTAACGCTTTAAAACCCGTATTAGGAGATTTTGTGCCAGAAGGATTTAACTTAACAGAGCGTGCTGAAAATTGGGCACCAGAAGTATATGCAAACTTGGCAGAGTTACTTGAAAGAACTGACAAGTTATCCTGATAATATTCCATTCTGCTGATTCAACCGCACTAATATGCAGACTTCCATTCTACAATAAAGAGCATCACAAGTTGGTACGGTAGTTGCATTACTCTTATCAGATAATAAAAGGGTGCACGCCCATATATTTTAACGTTAACTATCAATCAATAAAAAGGAGTCATCCAAATGGCTAGTATTAAACCTTTAAGCGATCGCGTACTAATTAAAGCGGACGCTGCTGAGGAAGTAACCAGTTCTGGTCTTTTCATTCCTGATACAGCAAAAGAAAAGCCACAACAAGGCACAGTTGTATCGGTAGGTCCGGGTAAAATTGAAAACGGAACAAAAATTGAAATGTCGGTTAAAGAAGGCGACAAAGTTCTTTACGGCAAATACGCAGGTACAGAAGTTACACTAGGTGACGAAGAGTACTTAATTATGCGTGAATCTGACATTGTAGGCATTTTAGCTTAAGTACAGATTAAATAAAAAGAACAGACAATTAAAAAATTTAAATAGATAATATACTATGTCAAAGTTAATACACTACGATATGGAAGCTCGCAACGCGCTAAAACGCGGTGTTGACAAGCTTGCCGATGCAGTAAAAGTAACCTTAGGACCACGTGGCCGTAACGTTGTAATCGAAAAATCATTTGGTGGTCCAAATGTAACTAAAGACGGTGTTACCGTTGCCAAAGAAATTGAGCTTGCCGATAGAGTTGAGAACATGGGTGCTCAAATGGTAAAAGAAGTAGCTTCTAGAACTAGCGACAATGCAGGTGACGGTACTACTACCGCTACTGTATTAGCACAAGCTATTGTAAGTACAGGTTTAAAAAACGTTACTGCAGGTGCAAACCCAATGGACCTCAAAAGAGGTATTGATAAAGCAGTAGATTCTATTGTTGAGGCTCTTCAAAAATTAAGTAAAGATATTGACGGCCGCGACGAAATCGCTCAAGTTGGTACTATTTCAGCTAACAACGACGAGAACATTGGTAATCTAATTGCCGATGCTATGGAAAAAGTTGGTAAAGATGGTGTTATTACTGTAGAAGAAGCAAAAGGAACCGATACCTACCTAGAGACTGTAGAAGGTATGCAGTTCGACCGTGGAAACCTTTCTCCATACTTTGTTACTGATTCAGAAAAAATGATCACTGAATTGGAAGATCCATATATTTTAATCTTCGACAAGAAGATTTCTAATATGAAAGACCTTCTTCCAATTTTAGAAAAAGTAGTACAATCAGGTAACCCACTTTTAATTATAGCTGAAGATGTTGAAGGCGAAGCTCTTGCTACTTTAGTTGTAAACAAACTACGTGGCTCGCTTAAAATTGCAGCTGTTAAAGCTCCTGGATTTGGCGACCGTCGTAAAGCTATGTTAGAAGACATCGCTATTTTAACCGGTGGTACTGTTATTTCTGAAGAGCGTGGATACACACTCGACAAAGCAGAATTAGGCCACTTAGGTAAAGCTGCTCGCGTAACTATCGACAAAGATGATACAACTATTGTTGATGGCGCTGGTAAAGATGACGATATCAAAGCTCGAATTAATCAAATCAAATCTCAGATTGAAAATACCACTTCAGATTACGACCGTGAGAAGCTACAAGAGCGTCTTGCAAAGTTAAGTGGTGGTGTAGCAGTACTTTATATCGGTGCAGCATCTGAAATTGAGATGAAAGAAAAGAAAGCCCGTGTTGAAGATGCATTACACGCAACTCGCGCTGCTGTTGAAGAAGGTATCGTGCCTGGTGGTGGTGTTGCACTACTAAGAGCAGTATCAGCACTTGACAAATTAAAAGCAGATAACGATGACGAAGCCGTTGGTTTCCAAATCATTCGTAAAGCTATAGAAGCTCCACTTCGCACTATCGCTAATAACGCTGGTGTAGAAGGTGCAATTGTAGTACAGAAAGTATACGAAGGTAAAGGAGCTTTTGGTTACAACGCACGTACTGAAGTTTACGAAGACTTGATTAAGGCTGGTGTTATCGACCCAACTAAAGTAACTCGTACAGCACTTCAAAATGCTGCTTCTGTTGCTGGTTTACTGTTAACTACTGAAGCAGTAATTTCAGAAAAGCCAGAAGAAGATAAAGGCGGTCCAGCTATGCCAGATATGGGTGGTATGGGCGGAATGGGAGGCATGGGCGGAATGATGTAATATCATCTCCCTCATAAATCTCTTATCAGATTTAAAACCCCAAGCATTAAGTTGTTTGGGGTTTTTTTATTTAAAATAGTTTTGGGCAGTAAGCAGTGAGCAATGAGAAAGCTGAGCACTTGCAAGTCCTTCCCTCTGAAATCAAGTGAGATAGAATTAAGACATAAGTAGTAAGTCATAATATTTTAGAGGTGTGTGTCTTGCGACTTATTTATTAAATCTTATGTCTTATCAAACCTCAAACCTCATATTAGCCAAGAGCTACATCAAGTATCATCATCACACAAAAGCCAACCATAGTACCCATAGTGGCTAAGTCTGCGTTTCCATGATGCTGACTTTCAGGAATCAACTCTTCAATAACTACATAAATCATTGCGCCAGCTGCAAAAGCTAAAGCATAAGGAAGAGTTGGCTGAATAAAAATTATTGCAGCGGCACCAATAACCGCAGAAATAGGTTCAACAACTCCCGAGAGTTGGCCATACCAGAAGCTCTTTCCAACACTCATGCCATCACGTCTTAGTGGCATCGAAACAGCCATGCCTTCTGGAAAATTTTGAATACCAATACCAATTGTTAAAGCAACAGCTGCTGCTATAGATGCGGTACCAGTAGGATCGAGCCCAACTGCTGCGGCACCAAATAATACGCCAACTGCTAAACCTTCTGGAATGTTGTGAAGGGTAATAGCAAATACTAACAACGTAGTACGGCGCCATTTAACGGGAATTCCCTCTGCTTGCGATGGATCAAGATACATGTGCAAATGAGGTAAATACTGATCAAATAGTCGCAAGAATATCCCCCCTGCTAGAAAACCAATAACTGCGGGTAACCAAGAAATCATACCTTGGGCTTCAGCCATTTCCATAGAAGGTATTAGGAGAGACCAAACGCTAGCAGCAATCATAACGCCAGCGGCAAAACCCATCATGGTGTCTAAAACGGCATAATTAATTTTGCGCGTAAAAAATACAATGGAAGCACCTAAAGCAGTAACACCCCAAGTGAATAACCCCGCATATAAAGCTTGCATAATAGGGGTAAGCTCGTAAAACCAGTTTGGTAGGAACATATTTTTTTAATGTAAACATAATAAAAAATTAGGCAAGACTAAACATTATAATGTTCTTATTTATTCCCTGTGCCTACAACTATTAGAATTATAAAGTTAACTTATACAAATAAGGTAAAACATTAATTGCACTATAGGGGTACAAGTACAATGTGTGAGGCTTTTGATAAGGTGTTGTTAGACAGTGATGTCCGAATCCTTCTAAATATTAAAAAAATAAATGTTTTAGTAAAAAACATTGCGCCAGATTTTTTATCACTCGATGATGATCAGCCATTATTGGTAATATCCATTGAAAGTGAAGACGAAATAGCGGGTCTCCATTTTGATAAGTATACTCTAAAAGTTGTTTCAGTTAATGATAATGAAGTAGAGCTACAGTTTAAGGACAAATCTATATGGTTTGATATTAATATGGATTCAGTAGGCTCTATCTGGTCTGCTAATTTTGATTTCCATATAGAGGGAAATCATCCTGATTATTTGAATTATCACATTCAGTTACTTGAATACGATTTAGAATGGCTACAAATTGATTCTAAATCAAGTAAAATAGAATCTGTTAGTGTATCGAATAAAGAGTTTAAGCAACAAATATTAGCCGACCAATTAAATTACACGCTTGAAGAAGTGGAACGCTGTTCAGATATGCTAGGGCGTGCCATTAAAAAGATTGATATTCGAACTGGTTCAGCCTTTATTCGTTTAAATACAGATAATGGTAGATTGGAACCTGCATTGAAAAAAATGGCAGAAAACCTAGGATTTGAACTTAACAGTGTAGATGAGACTACAGCGTGGAATCAAGAAAGGCGTGGGTATAAAGCTAGTCATATAATTTCATTATTACGAAATTATTAGGCCACCAAAGCTTATTATTGCCTTCAATTTATAGAGTGTATCTCTTGTTCTCTTGGCTCTACTTTTTAATTCTTATTTACATTCAATTTTCCTTATTTTTAAAGTCGAACAAATAGAATCTTTGCGTTAGCAATAGTCCTACCTATCCCTTTAAATTTTAAGACTATATTTTGATGACTATCAATTTTCAGAAAGAAGTTTTTGCCCACCGTCATAATGGTAATGATGATGTCTCTACTAAAGAGATGCTTGAGTTTATAAATGCGAAAGATTTTGCGCACTTAATCGATGAAACTATACCGGCAGGGATTCGGCTTTCGAAGCCTTTAGATTTGCCACCCGCATTAAGTGAGGTGGAGTATTTAGAAGAACTAAAAAAGTTGGCTTCTAAAAATAAAATTTACAAATCTTTTATAGGCATGGGGTATTACGATACTCACGTACCTAACGTAATTAAACGCAATATTCTTGAAAACCCAGCTTGGTATACAGCTTACACACCGTACCAAGCAGAAATTGCACAAGGGCGAATGGAGGCTCTGATAAATTTCCAGACTATGGTTAGTGAATTAACCGGAATGGAACTTGCTAACGCTTCTTTGTTGGATGAAGGTACTGCTGCTGCTGAGGCAATGAGTATGTTATATGCTCAACGCAAGGGGGCAAAACGAAAGGAAGCCACCATCTTTTTTGTAAGTGAATTTTGTCATCCACAAACAATTGACGTGCTACAAACCAGAGCCGAGCCAATTGGCGTGCAAATTGTTGTGGGTAATCATGCTGAGCTTGATATAACTGATCCAAAATTATTTGGGGTATTGTTACAATATCCTGCCAGTGATGGTTCGGTTCTCGATTACACCGCATTTATTGATGCAGCACACGAACAGAATGTACATGTTGTAGCGGCCGCAGATTTATTGAGCTTAACACTGCTCACCCCACCCGGCGAAATGGGTGCTGATGTTGTAGTAGGAACCACACAGCGTTTTGGCGTTCCGATGGGATATGGTGGGCCACATGCAGCTTATTTTGCGACTAAAGATGAATTTAAACGTCAAATTCCAGGTCGTATAATTGGCGTAACCCAAGATGCCGATGGCAAAGCCGCTTATAGAATGGCATTGCAGACCAGAGAGCAGCATATCCGGCGCGAAAAGGCAACTTCAAACATTTGTACAGCTCAGGTTCTGCTCGCTGTTATGGCGGGGATGTACGGCGTATATCATGGACCGAAGGGTTTGAAGCAAATAGCATCTAAGGTTCATGGATTAGCGATGCTTGCAAAACAAGGGCTTACCAAACTTGGCGTTGATGTAAATACGGAAGTATTTTTCGATACAATTACAGTGTCAGCCGATGAGGAAAAAGTTCGTGTTTTAGCTGAGAAGCAAGAAGTAAACTTCCGTTATTTTGGTGATGGGCGAGTGGGTATTTCTTTCGACGAGACTAAAAATCTAGAAGATGTTGAATTAGTGCTTTCAATTTTTGCTGAAGCACTAGGTGTTAAAAATACATTTGATGTTGCAAAAGCATCAAGCGCACAGTCTATTAGTTTGCCTAAAGAAGTAACTAGAACTTCTGAGTTTTTAACACACCCAGTTTTTAATCTTTACCAAACGGAACACGAAATGCTCCGTTATATGAAACGTCTAGAAAATAAAGATCTCTCGCTAGTTCATTCTATGATTTCTTTGGGCTCGTGTACTATGAAACTGAATGCGACCACAGAAATGATTCCTGTAACTTGGCCAGAATTTGGACAAATCCATCCCTTTGTGCCAAAAAATCAGGCTAAAGGGTATGAGCAACTATTCGATGAATTGAATGCATGGCTTTGTGAAATAACAGGTTTTGATGCTATTTCTCTACAACCCAACTCTGGCGCCCAAGGCGAATATGCTGGATTAATGACTATTAGAGCCTATCATTTAAGCCGTGGGGAAGCTCACCGAAATATAGTGCTCATTCCATCATCGGCGCATGGTACAAATCCTGCAAGTGCGGTAATGGCAGGAATGGAAGTGGTAGTTGTTAAGTGCGATTCTCACGGAAATATAGATAGTGATGACTTGGCAGAGAAAGCAGAGAAATATGCCGATAATCTTTCAGCTCTTATGATAACTTATCCATCCACGCATGGTGTGTTTGAACATAAAGTGAAAGAATTCTGTGAAGTGGTTCATAAAAATGGCGGCCAAGTTTATATGGATGGCGCCAATATGAACGCACAAGTTGGGTTAACAAGTCCGGGCGAAATTGGCGCGGATGTTTGTCATTTAAATCTTCATAAAACCTTTTGTATTCCACATGGTGGCGGTGGGCCAGGTATGGGACCCATTGGTGTGGCCAAACATTTGGTGCCGTTCCTTTCAACTCATGTGATGGTAGAAACTGGCGGCGATCAAGGTGTTTCGGCTATTTCTGCGGCTCCATTTGGTTCAGCCAGTATATTGGTTATTTCTCATGCTTACATCCGCATGATGGGTACTGAGGGCTTAACAGATGCAACTCACCACGCTATACTTAATGCCAATTATTTAATGGAGCGTTTGAAAGATCACTATCCAATTTTATACACAGGAAAAGGTGGACGTGCTGCCCACGAGTTTATAGCTGATGTGCGTCCGTTCAAAATTAGTGCAGGTATTGAAGTTGCTGATATCGCCAAGCGTTTAATGGATTATGGCTTCCACGCACCTACAATGAGCTTTCCTGTTGCTGGTACATTAATGATTGAGCCTACTGAAAGTGAAACGAAAGAGGAACTCGATCGTTTTTGTGATGCAATGATTGGAATCAGAAATGAAATCAGAGAAATAGAAGCAGAAAAAGCGGATAGAGAAGATAATGTACTAAAAAACTCACCACACACTATGCGTGATGTTATGGCAGTGGATTGGAAGCATCCATACTCTCGAGAAAAAGCAGTATTCCCACTCGAGCATCTTCGCTATAACAAATTCTGGCCAAGCGTATCTCGTGTGGATGATGCTTATGGTGATAGGAACTTAATCTGTTCGTGTATTCCAATTGATGCTTACGCTATAGAAGAAGTATCGGAATAAGAATTCGATTTCTTATTTATTATAGACTAATGACAGAGTCTGCTTTAATTAGTAGACTCTGTTTTTATGTAGGAAAGGGGTGTTAGGTAATTCGCAGCTAGAAAATCTAATTACTACTATTAATACCAATAAAGGGTCATTCTGAGGATACTTCCGAAGAACCTGTAGAAGTAGTACTTTGACGAGTTCAATTTTGTTAAATCTCATTGCTTTATAAGTTCTTAAACTATGAATAATGAGATTTAAATAAACAAAATAATCTCTCCAAATATGGATATTCTTTAAAAGAGATGGCTACAATAATTTAAAATTTACAGCTTCAAGATAAACCTATAGGTTCTTCGGAAGTATCCTCAGAATGACCCAGCTTGCTTTAATAATCATAAATTTATCAACGATTTACTTAACATCTACAAGGATGAACCTCTAAAGGAAATTCATCACCGACATGCACAAAATCGCTTCCAAATAACAATTCCCTAATAACCAATCCCCAATCCTCAATTCTCTAATACCCTAAATCTTCGCCGATGAAGTTTTTTTCGCCAGCGTAGATGGCAATGTTCATCCGATTTTCTTTGGGTACAATGGGACATGAGTATTTGATATTGAAAGCGCAATAAGGATTATAGGCTTTATTGAAATCTACAATAATTGTATCGGCTCCATCCATCCAAAGTTCTAAATACCTTCCGCCGCCATACGTTAATTTACCGTTGGTGGCATCTTTAAAAGGCAAGAATAGATAGTTTTCCCATTCTGGTTCTTCACGAAGGGAATGGCTTTGATAAACTGGTAATTCAACAGACTCTCCATTCAGCGTAAAATGAACTTCTCCATATTTCTCATACATTGCAGGCTCTTCACGCGGTGTAGTGGTGGGCATGGCAAAAGGAGGCTCGTTGGGGGTGCGCACAAACTTAGCTTTGATATAATAATCTAGGTCGATGGGATAAAAATCCAAACCCTTAAAGTTTTTGAAATCAATTTCTGTAAGTGGTGAAAGCTCGGGATTCCTAAAATCCGTATCTAAACTATCTTGGTAATGCTGAATAGAAGCAATAAGCTCTACCTTAGTTTGTGCTTGGGAATACATAGTAGTACAAGCTACTAGTATAAATAGTGAAATTAGGAATCTTGCTTTCATCAACGAGCTATTTTTCTGCTAATGTGCTATCTATGCGCATTTCGCCTAATAATGTACGGTGAACAGGGCACCTGCTAGAAATCTCTAAAAGTCTATCGCGCTGTTCTTGGGTGAGGTCGCCTTTAACAATCAATTCCTTTTCGATGAGGTCGATTTTTGAATTGGGATCTTCACATGCCTCGCAATCTTCCACGTGATTTTTGTAATGGCGCAATTCTAGAAATAGATCTCCTAAAGGCCATTTTTTGCGTCGTGCATACATTTTAACAGTCATTACTGTACACGCGCCTAAGCTCATAAGTAGCAAGTCGTATGGATCAGGACCCACATCACCACCACCAGGAACACTAGTTGGTTCATCAGCCACAAAATTATGTTGGCCAGCTGTTAGAGTGGATTTAAAGACATCATTTTCAGCGAGGTGTATATGTACGATTTTTTTCATTTTATCTTCAGACATAATAATAGAAACTTAGTTCATGGATAAATTTATAAGCCTAGCAAAGTTCTTAACTCTGCCAATGTATTTAGAATGATATAAATGGGGGAGATGTTCCAACACTTAGAAAATAGTTTAAATGTAAGATGTAGAACATAGCCTTTATCACAAATATTTTTCTTTAATAATATTTAGATGATGAGTTTCGTGACCAGCAATAATATAAGCCAATGCTCTAACAGAAAACTCTGCCCCATCTGCAATTCCATTTTTGGCTATCATATCTTTGCTCATAGTTTTAAATAAATGAACTGTAGCTACCCGAACAGCTAAATATTCATTAACTAAATTGTTTAGTGTACGCGAGTTATAATTATTCATTTTCATCCAATCATTTTGATTCATCCCAGGTAATGGACCTCTGTCACCTCGGCTAAAGGATAAGGCTCTATACGCAAACACTCTTTCTGTCTCAATTAAGTGCCCAACAATTTCTTTAATTGTCCATTTATCCTTTTGATATACTGAGAGGGCGATGTCGCCAGGTATTGAGTTTATGAAAGTGTAAAAATCATGCATTTGGGTATTTAAAGTATGTATGACATTATTTCTTGGAACCAAGCTTACATAATCAGAATAGAAATGAGCATACTCAGAGGGGAAGGGATATTCATTTTCCCAGGTTTTGAATTCCATATAACTCCATTAGACAGTTTACAAGTAGAGTAATATTTTCTAGAACAAAAGACCATAAAAAAACCCGACCTGATTAGTGCCGGGTTTTAACTTGCTAAGAGATTATTACTAATTAACTTTTAATGACTCAATTTTTGTTTCGGCGGCCTTGCTGCCACCTGACTTCCGCACTGGGACACCCAAAATCAAAAATTGAATAAAGATTGAATTTGACGATGCTCATCTGTCAAGAGAATAGTTTTTTTTATAGTTTCATTAGTAATTGGATTTTTAATTTCTATCT